>ERZ780139.1898-NODE-1898-length-16911-cov-3.851151_pt1 | contig 16911 bp, 8 predicted proteins | sample MGYA00511476_ERZ780139 | MGnify/ENA primary metagenome ERZ780139 (study PRJEB29588, sample SAMEA2158190) | human gut metagenome | biome: human gut; feature: human-associated habitat; material: faeces | place: Denmark | collected 2008/2010 ... | reverse complement strand
TACCACAGGCGGTCTATATAAGACCGGCGGAACAATAGATAAAAAAACTATTTATTGTGGTGATAGATGGCACTTTTTATATGACGGAGAGGAAGTTAATAAGATAATTCTCACAGATAAGCTGGCTCAAGAAGCACAGGAATCCAAAATCAAAGAATACTGTAAAGAGAATGCCATCATCATAGTAACTGACCATCGCGGCTGTTCTTCTGAGGCACTTATGCTTGCGAAAGCTGGGGATATGTCGCGAATGCATTTTGAAAATGCACAAGTCTATCCTACACTCGAAAAAGTAAAAGCAATTATATCGTGGATTGCAGGAGAGGTATAAATAAGGAGCGGGGCGCGTGTCCCGCTCCTTTCCTATCTGTTTCATTAGGGCATAGCCCAATGACAATGAAAATTCCCTTGCTTTTCTGTTTCACATATATTATATCATAATTTTTGAAATATTTCAAATTGTGAATATATCCTATTGACATACTTCTAAATTTGTGATAGAATAAGGACAGATAAAGCAAGGGGGCTTTTGGAATGCGGGTTTTCTATGTGCGCTGCTCCACCATCGAGCAGAACGAAGCGCGTCAGCTGAAAATGGCAGAAGAGCAGAACGCCGAAAAGGTATTTGTGGACAAGGCAAGCGGCAAGAACACAGACCGCGCCGCCTTTAAGGAAATGATGGCTTTCGTCCGGGCGGGCGATACCGTAGTAGTCGCGAGCATTTCCAGAATTGCACGAAATACGCGGGACTTGCTTTCTATCGTTTCCGAGCTGACCGAAAAGGGCGTGGAGTTCGTCAGTCTGAAAGAGAACATCGACACCACAACCCCGCAGGGGCGTTTCATGCTGACCGTGTTCGGCGCGCTGGCTGAATTGGAGCGGGAGAACATTTTGGAGCGTCAGCGTGAGGGCATTGAAATTGCCAAAAGCGAGGGCAAGTACAAAGGCCGCAAGCCCATTGACTATGACGAGGCGCAGATGAAAGCCCTTTGCAAGAAGTGGCGGGCGGGCGAAATCACCGCTACAGCGGCTATGAAAGAGTTAGGGCTAAAGCCCAACACATTCTATCGAAGAGTAAAAGAAATGGGGCTGTAATCAGCCCCGCAAACATGCAATCTATTCAAAAATTCAAGCGCACATGAAGCAGAAAAGTAAAGTGTGCGAAACGGGCAAATGAGCAAAAAGCCCTTGTATTTCAACGGTTTTTCCTTTTGGAGCGCTTGCCCCTGACGGACGCTGCCGCGGCCGTCAATGGCATTCAAGAGGTCAGCGGTTCGATCCCGCTTAGCTCCACCAATTTCATAAGCCGGTTGCAGAACCGGCTTTTTTGCTTTTGTATGAAAATGCGGCGTGTTATGCCGGAGTTTGGGCGAAAATCAAAATTTTGAAAACTGTCGGATTGCTGTTTTTTATGATAAAAAACATTTGACATTAGGCTTTTTTATTGTAATATTCCGCTTGTTGCCGGCCGATGCGCCGTTTTTATGACGAACCGCGGCGAAATTAGGCAGGGAAGGCGAATGGTTCCATTCGCTCGACGGAAACAAAAATTATTTTGAAGCTTAAAACGTACTTATGGGGCTGTAGCTCAGCTGGGAGAGCGAATGGTTCGCAATCATTAGGTCGGGAGTTCGATCCTCCTCAGCTCCACCAATTCGAAAAAACGCGGCATAAACCGCGTTTTTTTATTACCGTAAAACAAAAGGAGAAAATAATGAAGGGCAGCCGGATGAATCTGTCTTTCGGGCCGGAGATCATCTTTGACGATGCCGAGTTTCAGCTCGGTGACAGGGACAAGGCGGGAATCGTCGGCGTCAACGGCGCCGGCAAGACCACGCTTTTCCGGCTGTTGCGCGGCGAGATTGCGCTTGACGGCGGTACTTTGTCCGTCGGCCGGGCGCGGGTCGGCTATCTGCCGCAGGAAATTGTTTTTGACCGTGAAAACGAAACGGTGTGGGAGTATCTCTCCGCCGGCCGTCCGCTGCAGAAAATCAAAACCGAACTGGAAGAAATTTACCGGCGGCTGGAAACTGCGCCGGAAGCCGAACATGAGCGGCTGCTTGAGCGTATGGCTTATTTGCAGGAACAACTGGATTATTTTGACCAGTATGAGGCCGATGACATTCTGCTCTCGTTGATGGAAGAAATGAAAATTGATGCCGATCTGCTGGACCGGCGGCTGGCCGAACTTTCCGGCGGTCAGAAGTCGAAGCTGGCGTTTGCCCGGGTACTTTATTCCAAACCGGAAGTTTTGTGTCTGGACGAGCCGACCAACCATTTGGATGCGGCAACCCGGGATTATGTTACCGATTATCTTAAAAATTACAAAGGTTCGGTACTGATTATCAGCCATGACGTTGATTTTTTGAACCGGATCGTGCGCAAAATCGTGTTTATCAACAAAGTAACGCATAAGATTTCGGTTTATGACGGCAATTACGACGTTTTTAAAAAGCAGCGGGCGGAAGAACAACGGGCGCGCGAACGGCAGATTTCGCTGCAGGAACGGGAAATAAAAAAGCTGGAAGATTTCGTGCAGCGGGCCAGAGAAGCGTCGCAGACAAACCATAAGCTGAAGCGCAAAGGCCAGGAACGCGCGTTAAGACTGGAGAAAATGCGTGACCGGCTGCCGGTGCGCGAACGTCCCTACCGGCGGGTGAAAATGGATATCCGTCCCAAACGGGAAGGCGCGACGGTGCCTTTGAGTGTGGAAGAACTGAGTTTCCGCTATCCCGGGCAGCGTTTCCTTTACCGCAAATTATCGTTTAAGCTTTCCGGCGGCGAACGTTTTCTGGTGGTGGGCGAAAACGGCGTCGGCAAATCGACCCTGCTGAAACTGATTATGGGTTTTCTGCCGCCCGTTGACGGACAGATTCGTTTTAACCCGAAAACCGACGTTGCCTATTATGCCCAGGAACTGGAACAGCTTGATGCGGACAAAACCGTGTTTGAAAATGTGGAAACCGACGGTTACAACGAATGGCAGCTGCGCGGCATTTTAAGCAATTTTCTTTTTTATGAAGACGACATCAACAAAAACGCGGCCGTTCTTTCTCCCGGCGAAAAGGCGCGGGTGGCATTGTGCAAACTTTTGCTGCAAAGGGCAAACCTGCTGGTTTTGGACGAACCGACCAACCACCTGGATCCGGAAACCCAGGCGGTGATCGGCGGCAATTTCCGTCAGTTTGAAGGAACCATCCTGGTGGTCAGCCACAATCCTTCCTTTGTCGAACAGATCGGCATCAGCCGGATGCTGGTGCTGCCGTCGGGAGAAATCAGGGATTATTCCCGCGAGCTTCTGGAATATTACTACGAATTGAACACGGCGGACGAAGAATAGCTTCCGTCTGTGCGGCAAAGCCGTTCCTGCCGCTTAAAAAGCGGATTCGCCTGTGGGCGGAAAGCCTTAATAATTTAAGAAAAATGTGCCGGCAGACCGGGCGGACAGTTTTTGCTTTGTCGTTTTTTTGAAAATAATATCTATGTTTTTCAATCGGATATGCAAAATTAAATAAAAAAGATAAAAATTTTTTATCCCTTAAGCGTTACTTAAGTTTATAATGTTGTATTGTTCTTGTAAGCAGTTAATCAAAACATTTTTTTAGGAGAAAACACATGAACAAATTACTCGCAGTATCTACCCTGGCTTTGATGATCGGTTTTGCCGGCGCGGCTCATGCCCAGTATCAGGGCGCCATGGCTCCCCGCGGCGGATTCACCGGACCGGGACTGTCCGTTTCGACCGTTGCCGAAGCCAACAAGATGAGTGACGACCAGCCGGTTGTTCTGGTCGGACAGATTCAGCAGAGCCTGGGCGACGAAAAATATCTGTTCAAAGACGCGAGCGGCACCATCACTATTGAAATCGACGACGAAGACTGGCGCGGCGTCAACGTTACTCCGGAAGACACCATCGAAATCAGCGGCGAAGTTGACAAAGACCTGTTTGACATCAAAGTTGACGTCAATACCGTAAAACTGAAAAAATAAGACGGGTGTGTCATGCGGATCCTGCTGGTGGAAGATGACCAACTGATCGGCGACGGTTTGAAAGTCGGGCTGGAAAAGCTCGGCTTTGCCGTCGACTGGTTCACCGACGGACTGGAAGGGGAAGAAGCTCTGTATCAGGCTTCTTACGCAGCGGTGGTGCTTGATCTGGGACTGCCCGGTCAGGACGGTTTGGAGGTGCTGAAAAACTGGCGGCAGAAGAGCCGGACGGAACCGGTGCTGATTTTAACCGCCCGCGGTGACGTCGACCAGCGCATTGCCGGTTTGAACAGCGGCGCCGACGACTACCTCGGCAAGCCCTTTTCCCTAAAAGAAGTGCAGGCCCGTTTAAATGCCCTGATCCGCCGCAGCAGCGGCCGCCCTTCGCCGCTTCTGACATACGGAAACGTCGCTTTTGATCCCGAAACCCGCAAAGTGACCTCCGCCGGCCGGGAAGTGGTGCTGTCGCCCAAGGAAACCGCTTTGCTGGAACTGCTGCTCTTAAACAAAAACAAGGTTCTTTCCAAGGAAGCGATTGAAAGCAAAATTTATTCCTGGGATGACGAAGTTTCGAGCAACGCGGTGGAGGTTCACATTCACCATCTGCGCAAAAAACTCGGCAAGGACATTGTCCGCACGGTTAACAAAATCGGATATATACTGGAAGAAACATGAAAAAACTAAGTCTGAGAATTCGCCTGCTGCTGCTTTTTACCGGCATTTCCTGTTTGATATGGATTTGTTCGGGGTTGTTTTCGTGGTTTGAAAGCCGCGAGAAAATCGACGAATTTTTCGACCAGTATCAGATTTTGCTTGCCCGTCAGCTGGCATCTGCCGACTGGAGCGGACTTTCCGCCGACAGTCAGAAAGCCACCAACCGCATTATCGGCGGCATTGACAATGCCGACGAAGAAGACGAAGCGATCGGTTTTGCCGTTTTTGACCGTGCGGGCAAAATGATTTTTCACGATAACGAAAACGGCAAAGACTTTATTTTCTCTCCCCGCACCGGCAGTTTCGTCAACCAGAACGTGGATGATGAGGAGTGGCGCATCGTCTGGGTCGATTCCGCGGACAAAAACTACGTCATAGCCGTCGGCCAGGAAATGGAGTACCGTACCGAAGTCACGCTGGACATGGTTGAGGAATTTCTCACCCCCTGGCTGTGCGGATTGTTGATTTTGCTCGGTGCGGTGATTTATTTCGTCGGCCGCGAATTTTCTTCTTTCCGCCGACTGGCAAAAGAACTGGAAGCGCGTCGTCCCGATGATCTGTCGCCGCTTTCCGACAAGGATCTGCCCGACGAAATCAAGCCTTTGACAACCGCCATGAACGGCCTTTTGCGCCGGATTGACGGCATGATCAAGCGGGAAAAAAGCTTTATCTCCGATTCCGCGCATGAATTGCGTTCGCCGCTGACGGCTTTGAAAGTGCAGCTGGAAGTGCTGGAGCTGGCGGAAGACGACGCCGGGGCCAGACGTTCCGCCGCGGCCAAGATGGGGCAGGGGATTGAGCGCTGTGCCCGGCTGGTGGAACAGCTGCTGCTGTTGTCGAAGCTGGAAAGCGGACTGGCGATGACCGACGAAGCGGAAGACGTTTCCTGGCCGCAGATTGTCGGTTCCCTTGCCGCCGAATATGACGAAGCGCTGCGGGCGAAAAAACAAATTCTTAAAACCGACGTTACCGCCCGTGCGCCGGTAGACAAAGGCAATTCCGTGCTGCTGGCTGCCATGCTGCGCAACCTTTTGGACAACGCGGTAAAATACAGTCCCGAGGGCGCAACGGTTGCCGTCCGTATTTCCGCCGACGAAATCGAAGTCCACAATTCCGGAGTTAAGATTGCCGACCGCCATCTGCGTCATTTGAGCGAACGTTTCTTCCGTCCGGCCGGACAAAAAGAAAACGGCAGCGGCCTCGGTCTGTCGATTGTCGGCAAGATTGCCGCTTTGCACGGCTGCAAAATGGAATTTGACAACAGCGGCGACGGCTTTTCGGTAATTATCTGTAAGGAATAAACCTTTTAGACAAAAACAATTGACAAACAGCGGCGGTTCGCTTATGATAAAAAACAGGAAAAAAATTATTAACATTTATACATATGAAAAAGAAGATAAAGTTCAAAAGACTTTGGATTTCGGTCATTGGCTGGATTCTGGTCGGAGGTTTTGTCAATAACCTCTTCGTTGCTCCGTTCACCGAAATTTCTTTGGTAGAGTGGAACGGTCTGATCACTTCTCTCGGCATTTTGCTCGGTATCAGCGGTACCCGCGATTATTTCCTGAAAAATTCTCTGGACAAGCTTCCGGAGAACAGGTCGGGCAAAGGCTGGCAGAGAATGTGGATCCCTTGCGTGGGCTGGGCTTTGGCCGGCGGTTTTTTCATCAACTGCATCATAGCGCCTTATCTTGACCTTCGTGTCAATGACTGGTCGCAGCTGATTACCGCCTTAACGGTTATTCTCGGCATCAGCGGCGCGCGCGACGTCGGTCTGCGCAGGCTGCCGAAAAATCGGGAAACTCCGGCGGCTAAGGAGGAAACGAAAGAAGAGGAATAAAACTTCCTCTTTATCTTGTTGAAAAAAGAGCGGGCGTTTGTCCGCTCTTTTTTGGTTACATTTTTTGCAGAAAAAACGATTTGCCGGGGCCGAATGCAGGGCGGTCGTCCAAACGCCGTTCCGCGCCGATGAGTGCGGTCAGGCTGTGACGGCTGATCCGCCCCCCGGCTTAGTGAAGGACGTTTGACGGAAGATCCGCAACGGAATTGTCAAAAACGATAACCGTTTGTTTTTGAGTCTGATAAAAAATCAAAGGCGGCAAAAAATCGTAAATATATCAAGGTATTATTTTTGTAAGTTAAAATAATGTTCTTGACAAAAGACATTTGCGGCTTATTATGAAAACATTAAATTAACAGAATTTTAAGGTTTTTGTTTTGACCAGACTGAGCATATTGAATGTCGGGATTTTTGCCGTATTCGTTTCCTGTGCGCATGCCCAAACCGTTCCCGTCGTACCCGCCGTCCGCGCCTATTCGCCGGCTTATGAACTGGAGAGAACCAAGGAAACCCTGCGTTCCAAGGCTACCGACGCCAGAATCCGCCGTTTTTCGGACGAATATGAAAAAGAAAAGTTAAAAGATGCGTCCGCAAAGAAAAAAGACAAGGCGCCGGAGAAAAAAGCTGCTGCCGACAAAAAGATCATGAAGTTGAAACGCTTGATCTTTGACCGTTCGGAGCTTTTGCCCGACAGTTTTCTCGAAGGCATTGCCTCGCGTTACGAGGGAAAGGAAATCGGCTTAAACGACATCGGCGCAATCGTCAGAGAAGTGGACCGCGAATATAAGGATCGCGGTTATTTTGCTGCCAAAGCCTATGTTCCCAACCAGGACGTGCGCGACCATATCCTCAAAATCAATCTGATTGAAGGAAAAATCGACAGGATTACGGTTAAGGAAAACAAGTCGACCAGCGAAAATTTCGTGCGCAGAAATCTGGGCGTTGAAAGCGGCGACCGACTGAACGTTAAGGAGCTTCAGGACAACATTCTGATGTTTAACGCCGCCAACGACATCAAGGCGCGGATTGCGATGGAACCGGGCGAAAAGTTTGCCACCACCGACCTTGACGTGATTGTCGAAGAGCCGCAGAGGGTGTCCGTATCTGCTTTTGCCGACAATGCCGGACAAAAGTCGACCGGCGTTTACCGTGCCGGCGCCTTTGCTTCCGTCCGCAGTCTGACCGGTTACCGTGACAATCTGAACTTCGGCGGCGTGGTGACCGAAGGGTCGAATGCCTTTTTCGGTTCGTTTGATATTCCCGAACCGGTTTTTGACAGCCGCATCGGTTTCGGCGCCGACTATTCCGATACCGAAATCGTCGGCGGTGACCTGAAGGCGCTGGACGTAACCGGCAATTTCTACAACTATTATTTCTATATCAAACGTCCGGTTTACGTAACCGACAGTTTTGTCAACAATCTCAACTTCACCGCTAATTTTAAAAACGGCGCTTCCTATATCGGCGATTTCCGCACCCAGAAGGTTTATACCGATACCCTGAGCCTGTCGTGGGACAGCTTAAAACTGTTTGCCGGCGGTTACTTGTATAATCAGCTGAGCGTTACCAAAGGCGCCAAGCTGTTTGACGGCACCCGTTCCTTCTGGCGCTTCAATTATAACGGCGAGTTTCAGCAGAGTTTCCTCGACGATTTTGCCCTGAACGTCAAGGCCAAGGCGCAATATACCGAGCAGGATTTCCTGCCGTCGTCGGAACAGTTCCAGATCGGCGGCGTCAATTCGGTGCGCGGCTATACCGAGGGGATGCTGGTCGGCGACAAGGGTTTTGCCGTCATGAACGAACTGCAATACGACATAAAACCGCTGATTAAGGAAGCCGACTGGCTGAACAGCGCCAAAGTCTATGCCTTTTTTGACTTTGGTCATGTCTATGCCAAAGACAGCAACAATTTGAAAAACGAAAACGAAGCTTTTATCTACAGTACCGGCGTCGGTGCCCGGGCGGGACTGTTTGGGTGGCTGGACGCCAACTTTACGGTGGCGTTTCCGCTCAAGGAACACAAATATTACGAAAGCGACGAAGACGTCGAATTCCTTTTCTTCATTCAATCCAGAATTTGGTAGGAGCAAGTCATATGTTCAGAAAAATCATCACTTACCTGACAATTTACAGCTTTATGTTTTCCAATGTTTGTTGGGCGGCGATGATTACCCCCGACGGCCGTACCCAGACCACGGTTAACGTCAACGGCCATGTGTATGACGTGACGACTTCTACCGTTTCCGGCCAAAACGCGTTCAACTCGTTTTCCAATTTCGACGTCTACAAAGGAACCACGGTCAACCTTTATCTGCCCGGTTCCACGCTCAATCTGATCAACCTGGTGCGCGACGGCAAAACCAACATCGACGGCATTCTGAACTCAATCAAAAACGGCAAAATCGGCGGCAACGTCTTCATTCTGAACCCGCACGGCATTGCCATCGGCAAAAGCGGCGTGGTCAACGTCGGTTCGCTGATGCTTTCAACCCCGAACAAGGAATTCATGGATCAGGTGATCGGGCAGGACGGCAGCATTTCCGAACTGGCGACCAAGTCCGTGCTGGCGGGCGACCTGCCGATCAATCCGGCCGGCGTCATTTCCGTCAAAGGCAAAATCAAAGCGCTTGATTCGGTTGCGGTCAGGGCCGGCGGCGTGGTTAACGCCGGCGAGATTTTGGCCAACCTCAAACCGACGCAGGCTTCCGACATCGTTAATACCGGCGGTCTTGACATTGACGCGCCTCTTGCTTTCAAAGACGGCAAAATCGGCGTTTTTGCCGAAAACGACGTGGTTAATGCCGGGACGATCAAAGCCGATGCGGGCGGCAGCGGCAAAGCCGGCGGCATCGTTGTCAAAGCCGGCGGCAATATCAGCCTGCGGAAAGGCTCGCTGATCAGCGCCAAAGGGGCTGCCGAGCATAAAGACGGCGGTTCGGTGGTGGTTTTTGCCGACAATAAGGCCGATCTGGAAAAAGGCGCGGAAATTGCCGCCGACGCTTACGACGGTTCGGCCAAAGGCGGCTTTGTCGAACTGAGCGCGTTAAAGGAAGTCAATTTGAACGGCGGCACCATGACGGCCGGCGGCCGGGACGGCATGATCTTTATTGATCCCGAAATTTTAAACATCACTTCCGACAGCGCTTACAAAGGACAGGACAACATCTACGCGATCGCCAATACCGTCAACGTCAAACAAGGCGTCAGTCTGGTTAAGGAGAACGGCGATATCACTCTGATCGCCCGCGACACCGACGCCGGCTGGGTCAAGAAAAGCGGCGCGTTTCTGAACATTGAGGACAACGCGACCTTAAAAGGCGACAACATTTATCTCTATGCGCTGGCCGGCGACGCCGAAGTGCTGGACGGCATCGTTACCGGCGAAGTGACGGAAGACAACGGTTCGTCGGCGCTGACGGCGATCGGCGAAACCTTGAAGGCCAAAGGGCTGGAATTTTTCGAGGCGCTGACCGACAGCGGCCTGTTTGTCGGTTACAGCAAGTCGGAGGCGGAAGCCGGCATCAATATCGGCAAAAACGTAACCATTGCCGCCAAAGAAGACGTCAAAATCAATTCCAAGGTAGTTTCCAACTCCGAAGTGGACACGCTGGGTACCGGCATTGACGTGACTGTGGCCGAAAACAGTGCTGCTTCAGGCGTCTTTATTGACAGCGGCGTCAACATCAGCGGCAAAAACGTGGCCATCACTTCCGAAATCGACAGTACCACTTCGGCCGAGGCGACAACCTCCGCTTACGGCAGCGGCCGCGGCGTGCCGGTTGATATTGCGGTAGCCGTCGGTCTGACCGATACCGATAACAAAATTGACATTAAAAACGGAGCGAGCATTACCGCAACCGACAAACTGGAGATTGCCGCCGATACCCGCAAGTCGCATAACGTCGCCGCCGAAGGACTGGCTTATCAGGACGGCTGGGCGGCGGCCGGCGTGGCTTACAGTGAATCCGAAAGCAGCAGCAGCGTGACCGTCGGCGGAACGATTAAAGGCGGTACGGTTAACATTACTTCCGACATTGAAGCGGTTAAAAACGCGTCTTCCGCCAAAACCGTCGTCGGCAACGGTATTTTCGACCGGTTGAATGTATGGGCCGGCAACAAGATGCTGGACGGCCTGTCCAAATGGATTACTGCCATTCCGGCGCAGACCCATTCGCAAAGCAACGTCAAGCTGGCAATGAGCGGCGCAGTTTCCTACAGCAAACACAACAACAGTTCAAATGTCAAAATTGCCAACAACTACGGCGAAGGACAAACGGCTGCCGATACGCCCAAAACTACGGTGACCGGCGACAAAGTTACAATCGGTTCGCATGTTATGGACGTGATTACCAACGGCGCCAGCGCAAGCGTTTCGCCTAAGACGAACGACAAGGACCACAGTCAGGACCAGAACAAGGAAAATTCTTTTGCCGGGGCGGTCGGTTACGGCGTTTACGATAACACTTCCCGCGCGGAAATCGGCGCCGGCGTTGCCGTCAACGCTTCGCAAAGCCTTGAGCTGACTTCTGAAACCGAAGAACCTGTTTTGTGGCCGGACGCTTCCATCCTCAACGTTTTCGACGGTTTGGCCGGTAACGTGCTGGAAAAAGGCGAAGCGCTTTTGACCAACATTGAAAAATATCTGGAAGACAACCCGATGTCGTTTTATACCTCGTTGGTCAAGAGCAGCGCCAACACCAGTTCCGGCGACGCAAACCCCGGAGAGGAGAAAAACGGCATTGTCGGCATTGCCGGTTCGGTCAACCTGATGGAATTTAACAACAAGTCCGATGCGGTGATTGCCGATGGCGCCGAGATCAATCAGCTGTATAATCCGAACAATGCCGGCTACACCAGGCTGGACAAGGCGCCGGCCGTCAAAGTCAGCGCCGACAGCTATGTCGAAACCTTCAACATGTCCGGCGAATACGGCGGCGCGGCCAAATTCGGCCTCGGCGGCTCGTATCTGCAAACCTGGTACGACAGCAAAGTTAACGCGATTATCGGCGACAACGTCAAACTTTATGCCGGCGATTTGGACGTCAATGCTTCCGCAACCCATCGCAATCTGTCGATTGCCGGCACCGCCGGTTACAAAAAGTCGGACACTTTCGGTTTTCAGGGGACGTTCGACTGGCTGAAGTCCAATTCCGACGTGCTGGCGCAAATCAGCAATCAGGCGGACGTCCTGGTTGAAAAGGCGGACGAAAAGAGCGGCGTTACGGTTAACGCCGAAAGCGAAAACAGCTTTGTCAACATTGCCGGCGCAGTGTCGATCAACGAGATCGGCAACCGGACGGCGGCCTATGTCAGCAATTCGAAAGTTAACGGCGGCAAATTCGTCAGTGCCGATAATGTTGAAATCAAAGCCGAAAGCGGCGCCGACATCTTTGCTCTGGCCGGCAACATTTCTGCCGCCGGCACCGGCGGCGTGGGCGCTTCGGTCGCGGTGAACGAAATTGACAATACCACGGAATCCTACGCCAAAAACGCCGATATTGAAGCCGAAAAGGGCAATATTTCGATCACGGCGCAAAATACTTCGGAAATCGAAACTTCTTCGGCCGGCGTCGGTTACGGCGGCAAGGCTTCCGTTTCCGGTTCGGTTTCCGTCAACAACATCAATAACCGCACTTACGGCTATGCCGACAATTCCGGTCTGACGGCTTACGGCAGCGTGTTGTTAAAGAGCATTGCCAAAAGCGTCATCAATTTTTACGGCGGCATGATTGCGCTTTCAACCAAAGGCGTGGGCGGCGGCGGAACCGTCGGCACCAGTTCGGTGAGCGAAGACACGCTGGCCGAAATCCGTAACAATTCCGAAATTAAGGCTTACGGCAACAAGCCGGCGGAAGACGGAACGACCGGTGTCGGCGTGGCGGCCGAAAACGACAGCATCGTCAATATGTACGGCGTCAACGCCGGCCTCGGCAAAGCTGCCGGCATCGGCGCCAACGTGGCGGTCAGTCAGGTTAACAATTCGGCGGTCGCAAGAATTGACAATGCCAAAATCAATCAGGACTTAAGCGGCGGAAATGACGAAAAATATGCTGTAAATCAAGAGGTTAACGTTTCCGCTGCCAACAAGACGCAACTGGAAACCCATGCCGGCACGCTGGCCGGCGGAACAGTCGGGGTCGGCCTGTCCTCGGTTACCACGCTGGTGGAGAATACGACCAAAGCGGAAATCGTCAACGGTTCAAACGTGAAGTCGAAAGGCGACATCGGGGTTAATACCGACGCCAAAACCTATTTTAACTCGGTTGTTGTCGGCGGCGCCGGCGGCAAGGTCGGGGTGGCCGGCAATGTCAACGTGGCGGAAATCGGCAATCATAACCGCGCGCTGGTCGACGCTTCGACGATTGCCGGCTACGGCAGCATGACGGTGGCGGCAAAAGATGTAACCCGCCTCGGCAAACGCCTGAAGGATGACGGAACGGAAGAGGATTTTGCGGTTGCCCTGGGCGGCGGCGGCGTCGGCCTGTATAACGGCACCGGCGCGTCGGTTCTGGTTTCCGACATTGCAAACGATACGACGGCCAAAATCGGCAACTCTTCCGTCGATGTTGCGAAGAAGCTTTCGCTGACGGCCGATTCCGACAGCAGCATTTTGTCTTACGTCTTTGCCGCCGGTCTGGGCGCTTATTCCGGCGTTGCCGGTTCGGTTGCGGTCAATACGATCGACAATACGACCGAAGCTTTCATTACCGAAGACGAGGGCAAAACGACCGAAATCAACCAAAACATGAGCAACGCTTCGCAGGATGTGAAAATTGCCGCTTCCGCCGACGCCGCGATTGAAAACCTGCTGGGTTCGGCGGCGGTCGGCCTGGGTTCGGGCGGCGCCAGCGTGGACGTTTCCACCATTGACGGCAGAACCTCGGCCGGAACAATCGGCAGTCTGGCGCTTTCCGCCGGCAGAAACGTTGACATTACGGCCGACAGTGTCCGCGACATCAGCGTGGAAGGTATTGCCGGTTCAGGCGGCGCCGGCACTTTGTCGGGCGCAATTTCCGTCATTCGCGTCGGCAGCAACTATACTGCCGACATGCAGGAGCAGACGGCCGGCGTTTTGGAAACGGTCAATGCCGAAATTGCCCGCAATAACGAGTATCAGGACAGTCTGAACATCAACGGGCTGCCGACGGATATTGATTTGTCCGAATTTGACCGCGATGTTAACAAGGAATTCTCGACTTCCGTCAGCAAAGACGTCGGCACTTCCGCCTATGTCGGTTCGGGGGCGACGGTAAAAGCCGGCGGCAATATTGCGGTTGCCGCGACCGACGACGTGCACACCCGTAATCTGACCGGCGAAATGGCTGCCGGCGGTGTCAGTGCCGGCGCTTCGGTCGGCATAACCGACATCCGCAACGCGGCCAAAGCTTATATTGCCGGCAACACGCTGGTTGCTTCCGGAAAAGACTTTTCATTGAGTGCTCTGACCAAAACCGATGTTGACAGCAAGAGCATGGGCGGCGTCATTGCCACCATGTTTGCCGCCGGCGGATCGGTGGTTCATGTCAACGCGGACAGCCACGCTCAGGCTTATGTCGGCAACGGTGCCGTCGTTAACGCCGGCAACGTAACCATGGAAGCCGAAGACGAGTCCGACATCGAGGCTCTGGCGGCCGGGGTGGAAGCGTCGGTCGGCGGCGCGGCCGGCGCGTCGGTAGCAATCGTTAACAAGACCAACGATGTTCGGGCTTTTGTCGCCGACGGTGCCAAAGTAACGGCAGACAGCTTTGAGGGCAGTGCCAAAGACGACGTCAGCGTCGACGTTCAGGCGATTGCCGGTGCGGCCGGCGTTGTCAGCGGCGAAGGCGCCTATGCCGAAAGTTCGATTGTCAGCAAGCTGAAGTCTTATGTCGGTGATGCGGTTTTCAAACTGGCGGAAGGTTTCCGCATGTTTACTTCGGGTTCCAGCCACGGCAATGCCGGGGCGCTGGGTGTCAATGCCGGCGTTTTGAGCGTCGGCGCTTCAGTTGCCAAATCCGATATTGATCTGGACAATCAGGCGGTTGTCGACGGCAGCGCGGAAATTGCCGCCGCTGATGTTTATGTCGGTGCCGGGCAGCTGAAAGCCGATGCCGTAACCGATTCGCTGGCCGCGGCCGGCGCCCTGATCGGCGGCAACGGCGCGCAGTCTTCTGCCGGCGTCGGGGGCAAGGTGCTGGCCAAAGTTGAAGACGGCGCCAAATTTACCGGTGCCGGAAACGTGGAGATTCTGAGCATGTCCAACTCCGGACAGGCGGCGGTTTCTTCGGCGTACCGAGGCGGCATTTTGGCTGCCGGCGCAACTCTTGCCGACGCTGCGGGACACCTTGATACGATTACCGAAATAGGGGCAATTGACCTGACGGCCGACAAGCTGACGGCCAAAGCCGAGGCGACGGACATTCTGTATGCGGAAACTGTTTCCGGCAGCGGCGGCGTTATTTCCGGCGCGGCGGCCATATCCGGTACCAAAAACGATGCCGAAACCAAAGTAACGATCGGCACCGACGGCAAAGATGGGCATTTTGACCTGGAAGCGCTGGAAGTTCTTGCCAGCCGGTCGGTCAAACAGAACGGCACCGCCGATTCCGTCAACGCTTCGGTGGTCGGAGCCAGCGGCGCCCGGGTTGACAATGTGTCAAACGCCGTAACCGCGGTTGACATTAAAGGCAATGCCGAATTTGCGGTTAACGACGTTAACGTCAAGGCAATTAACACCTATGACAAGAACGGTAAATTCGCCTATAACGGCAGCGGCTGGTCGGAAAGCGGCGTGGACTACAATATTCAGTCCGGTTCCGGCGGCGTCGTCGATGCGCCCGCCGTCATCAGCAAAACCGTAATCGACAACGAAGCGACGGTTGATTTCGGCGCAGACACGGTGTTCTCGCGCAATGTTGCCCGCAAGGAAAAGGAAAAAGACTATCAGTTTGCCGTTTCCGCCTTAAATGATGTGAAGGCGACCGACAAGGCCAAACTGGTCAGCGGCGGCGTGCTGGCATTCGCAAGAGGGCCTGGCGATTGCCGATACCGTTTCTTCGATCGACAACCGCAAAAACAAAGCCGCGGTCAACTTAAAAGGCAGCATTGCCTCAATCGATGACCTGATCTTGACGGCCAACTCGAATGCCAACCTCAATTCGGAAGTTTACGTCAACACTTATGGCGCCTCCGGAGTGGCGATGGGCAGCTCGACGGTGCGGACGACGTCCGACAATTCGGTCAACTTTGCCGACGGTTCCCGTACCATGTCCTACGGCGACCTTCACGTTTACGCCGGCCAGGCTTATGAAGACTACAGCGGCAACAATACGCTGCATTCCCGCGTTTATCTGTGGAACAACACCGCGCTGCCGTTCTCCGATCCGGAAGTTGAAGCAACGATTGTCATGAACAACCTGATCAATATCGATTCCGGCGCGGTTGTAAAAAGCGGCCGCGACATCAATCTGACCTCGAACATGGGAATTGCGGTTGCCGACGGCTTTTCTTCGGCCAAAAACCCGTATAACGAGCTGCTTTCGCTGGAAGGCAAATCTTTCAACGGAACGGTCGACAACAATTCGCGGATCGTCGTTAACGGCACTGCGGAAGCCGGCGTCAACAACATTCAGAAATTTATAATTGACGAAAACGGCCGGGTTAAGGTAACCATCGGCGAAGAAACTTTCTATGACGACGATCAGCTTTATCATAAAAAGACCGGCGAGAAGCTTTACAGCAATATCATTGATGAAATCAACCGGATGAAAAATCTGCGGGCGGAATATATCGAAGACAAAGACGCCGTGGCCTATTATGACGCGGAAATCGCCGCCCTGCAGGCCAAGCTGACGCTGATGGGGCTTTACAGCGAAAACGGCGGCACCGTTAACACTACCGTTGACTATATAACCCTGGGCGACATCTACGCCCAGCCCGGTGCCATCAGCCTCAATACCCAATCGATGGAAGGGACGGGTTTAATGTCGGTTACCAGCGACGCGGCGGTGACGATCGAAAACAAGAGCTCTTCTTTCCTCCGCGTTTCGGACATTACCATTCCCGAAGGCAGCGGCGGCACCGTTAAGCTTAACGGCGCGGCGGTTACCGGCGACATCGGTTCGCTGAAAGTCCATATTGCCGAAAAGACGATGGAAAGCCCGACCGTGACCATTACTTCAGACATTGCGGCCAATGACGGCCGTGCGCCGAACATTGACATTGACGGCACCGTCACCAACTACGGCGGTCTGGTTAAAGTGAACAACGCCGCAGGCAGCATTTACGTCAACGGCACCATTCACGGCAAAGACCTGAATATCACCGCCGGCCGCGACATTTATCAGGGCTATACCAACGGTTTCCGTCATATCGGCGGCAGTCCGGAAGCC
>ERZ780139.1895-NODE-1895-length-16922-cov-13.582736_pt1 | contig 16922 bp, 18 predicted proteins | sample MGYA00511476_ERZ780139 | MGnify/ENA primary metagenome ERZ780139 (study PRJEB29588, sample SAMEA2158190) | human gut metagenome | biome: human gut; feature: human-associated habitat; material: faeces | place: Denmark | collected 2008/2010 ... | reverse complement strand
GACGCGGCTACGGCGTCCGCGAACCGCGCTTTCGGCTCCAGTTCCACGATGCGCGTCTGCTGTTCGGCGATGCGTTGCTTCTGCGCCTCCATGGTGCGTTGGCCGATCATCACGGCCTTCGCGAGGATGGTCATGTCATCATCCGCGTCTGTGGTGGGAATGTAGCCGCCGGTCCTGCGGATCTGGGGAAGCACCTCATGCGTCACCCAACGCTGGAACTCCTTCGCCTCCGGCTTGCGGGACTTCATCACAAGACGGTAAAGACCAGGCTCGGAGATGATGAGCGGAGCTTTACCGCCATTCTGAGCAATGTGGATACTATCCACATTGGTGATTTCATCAGACTCAAGAATCTTGTGTAAGTCCCTTGTATCTGTCCCGAGGATGTCGCATACGTCCTTGGCGACGAACCAAGGTTCCCCCGCCTCGTCGGTCAAGGTGCGCAATGCCGCTCCCTTGAAGTCGAACTTCTGGATTTCGTTGTTCATTGGATTCTCCTTAGAATCGTTCTCATGTTTTCTTCCGTTGGAATTGGTGATTGGGCGACTTGGGCGTCGGCGGTCATCGCCGTCGTATCCGCTGTCGTGAGCGTGTGGTGGCCGCACCGCAACCGGCGGCAGGCAGGATGGTTCGTCCTTGACTATGACAATGTCGTGCAGGGCATGCTCATGCATGGATTGGAATCGTGGACGCCTCATAACGGCCGTGGTACCCCGGATAGGCTTTTCAGCGTTCTCAACGACGGGGACGGCGATGGATTCAACGTGTCGTTCACTGTTGATGGTGGAGAAGCTGCAATCGTTACCGTCCAGGACAACGGAATCAACCGCGCCGCCGTGGAACCTTCGAACGTTCATGTCGTCGCTCCCGGCGAGACGGTTCTGGTTGCGGTATGGATGGATTCCGATGACGTGGCTCTCGTGATCCACTGGACGCTCCAGCCAACGCGTCTGGGCAGGCGTGTGTACCGTCGCATCCGCGTACAGGGGAAGATCGACCGTCAGCCTTGGAAGCCCCTGCCGGAGCCGGAGCATGATCGCGGCATGAATCTGACCTTGTATCGGCTGACGCATTTCCGCGAGACCCGACTTGCACATAGGCTTTCCCGATTGAAGCGGAACGCGATCTCGTTCCTGCGACGGAATCGATGACCGACAAAATCAGTTCGACCACTGCCACGATGTCGGTCACAGCAGTAATGGCCATCAGAATGATGCTCCTTACAATTCCTTCATGCCCGTAAGCCATTGGCCACCCGAAGAACAGGAAGCCACATGCAACCGTGAAGAACGGCATCAGAAGCAATTCAGCCACTTCCCCGCCAGCGCAGAGCAACACATCGAGCAGGATGCTCATGCCGATCAGGATGGAAATGACGACCAGTGAGCAGATGCATAGTCCGAAAGCCAGATTCGCAATCATGTTTTTTCCTTCAGAGCCTGCGCGGACACGAGATTCACGAGGTTGAGCAGATCATGCGCATCACAGTAGAAGCTCAACCCGTACGATGCGCCGAGCTGAATGGTCAGCAGGAACCTGCCATCACCGAACGCCGGGGTGACCTTGAATCGCGGGTGCCAATCCTCGGGACCGCCCAGCAGCATGTCCTGCGGATGGTCGAACACCGGCTGCTCCTCACAGGCGGCCAGTTCCTCGCGGATAACCTCCCTTATCGCGCCCAGCATCGCCGGGTGCAGGCGTTCGAACTCCTCAACGGAGATCGGGTTCGTGGATTCGTCCGGTGTCTCGGCCGGAATATTGATGCTCATTTCGGATTCTCCTTTCGATTCATGATTTGGCGAGCGCCGATTGCGGTTCTTTTTCTTCTGAATTTGCTGCAATGAAGATGTCAAGACCGTCTTGCCATTTCAATGCCGGAGCAATCTTGTCGAGAACGCGAATCGGCCATTCCCGTTGATTGCGCATGTATCGATTCATGACGACCCGATTGATTCCAACTGCGTCGGCGACGTCGGATTGAGTGATTCCAAGTCGAGCCATCCTGACTTTTATTGCCTGTGTCACGTATTCATTGCTTGTCACATCACCTCCATTCCCCGAATATTCGGGACTTTGTTCGACGTTTACCGGATATTCGGTGAACATGCTTTCAATGTACTCCCGAATATTCGGTATGGCAAATTCGACACGCCGAACGGTGTAAAGATGTAACTTCCCGAAAATTCGAATACAGTCATCGCTATGGATAGCAGCACAACACGCACCGATCTGGTGATTTGCAAATATATCAGCCAAGCAATGGAAGCCAATGGCATTACCCAGGCCGACCTCTCCAAGGCTCTTGAAGGACGATCAAAAGGTTATGTCAGCGACCGAGTACTCGGTAAAAGAAGTTGGGCAATTAGCGAGTTAGACAGACTCGCTCCACTCTTTGGGCTTCCGGACGCTCTTTCACTGGTCGCGGCAGCCTGTGGATCAATCTCCAGCGAAGCCGCCCGCGCCTACGAAGCCCGCGAGCGCGAGTCTCAGATCACCGATGATCTCATCGACCGTATCGCCGCGCACCCCGAAGACTATGACGTGGCAGCCAACAGGGATCCGAACGCACGCCTCGAAGCCGAGACGCCGGACGATTGATGGATTGAAAGGAACACGAATGACCGAATACAACCTGTATTGTGACGAGAGCTGTCATCTGGAACATGACGACAGCGATGTCATGGTCCTTGGAGCCCTCATCATCCCCAAGGATAAAAAGCAGGAGATCACGGAAAACATCCTCCAGATCAAGGCACGTTACGGCGTCAAGGCACGTACGGAAGTGAAGTGGACGAAGGCCAGCATGCCGAAAATCGACCTGTACAAGGACCTACTGAACTGCTTCTTCCTGGATGACGACATGAGGTTCCGCGTTCTGGTAGCCAAGAAGACGCGCCTGAATCATGAGGCATGGTCACAGTCGCACAACGACTGGTATTACAAGATGTATTTCACCATGTTGAACAGGCTGTTCGATTCCACGAACACCTACAACGTGTACGTGGACATCAAGGACACACATTCCGCGCAACGTACCGAGAAACTGGAGGAAGTGCTGGCGAACAGCCATTACGACTTCAACCACGAGTGCATCAAGAAAGTGCAGCCGATCCGTTCGGACGAAGTGCAGATGATGCAGATCACCGATGTGATCAACGGGGCCGTATGCAGGGCGAACCGGACGACCATCCCCCAACCATCGGGCGCGAAAGCCGAAATCATCGACTACATACGCATGAAATCAAAGCTCCGTCTCACCCAGTCAACAACCCTGGGCACGCGAAAGTTCAACATCTTCGTCTGGGAAGGACGGAACGCATGACACCGCATTGGACACCGGAGCTCGTAACCAAATCCCCGATAGAAGACTTCGCCGTATACGAGGATAGGATTTACGCAATCTTCAGGCAGGACTTCATAGATTCACACCCATCATTCGACGGTCTGAGGGTCTCCGTGCGCCGCCAGAGAGAGGAGACCGACGGAAAATGGGCCGGGTTCTTCCACATCACAAGCGTCGAAGACCACGCGACCGGTGACAGGAACGTTGATCTGCGTAGATGCGAACGAATCAGGTTTCCACGAAAGACGATTGACGACGCAAAGGATTGCCCGCAATGCCATTATGAAACATGCGATGCGCCATTAATCTGGAGGAAGCATAAGCATGGCCGCGATAGGCTGTATATCCTCATTGAACCAGAACGGTATCTAGTCGTATTGGAACCGCATAAGGAAAAAGGCTACTGCATGCTGGTCACCGCCTACTACGTCGACCATGACCACAGCTTCAACAAACTTCTGAAAGAATACGATCAGTCAAGCCTGGACGGGAATTGCGTTCAATAAAAAGCAAGGGCCGCCGCAGCGACCCTGGAGACTCCTTCTACAACTCGGTAGATGAGCTGATTCAAGCATCACATACGACACTCCAACTGTCAAGCAGAACTTGACAAACAGCAAAAAAGTACTTCTCGAAAAACAATACTTCCGGAAGAGAGGAATGTGGATAACAAGACCATCGCGGAGCTTCACCGGAACGCGGAATCCATGGGTCTGTCAGTCATGTCACGCGACCTTCCCCGTGACATATGCGGCCTATACGACGATCGACACAAACTCATTCTGCTGGCCGACTGGCTCAACCAGCGCCAGCGCCGTTGCACGCTGTGCCATGAGCTCATCCACGCGAAACACCACGATCCAGGCTGTGGTAGCCAATACGGGTTGAAGTGCGAGCGCCGGTGTCGCAGGGAGACCGCGCTGGCGTTGATCAGTCCCGTGGACTATGGCATGGTGGAGCAGATATACGAAGGCAATACGTGGATGATGGCCGTGGAATTGGGCGTCACCATCCAAGTACTGTCGGACTATCGGCAGCTGTTGTACGATTCCGGCGTGTGCGTGCAATAAAAGAAGCTCAGCGTCCACATACCGCGACGGGAAACAAAAAAGGGTCCCGCCCGAACACAGTCGGACGGAACCCAAGGAACCAACAATCAGCATTTCCGTTTTCACCAAAATGAGGTTCCACGCACAGTGTAGCGCGGATCCTCGGAAAGAGACAACCATGGCCAGAGCGTTCGTAGACGACAGATGGCTCAAAAACGACGAGGACGGCAACCCGCCCAGCAGGGCCGCGAAACAGTCGCTGGCCAATGCGAAGGATCCGATGAAAGCCAATGTGCCCGGCAAATGGCGGTCCGCGCTGTACGGCCAAGGCTCACGGTGGAGATGCCGCTGGTACACGCTTCGAGACGGCAAACGCGTCCAGAAATCACGGAACTTCGCCAAGCTCCGTGACGCTGAGGAATACGCAGCGGCCATCGAGGACGACATCAGACGCGGCAAATACCGCGACCCGCAGCAGGAACTACGCATCTTCCGGGACGTTGCCTCCGAATGGACGGACGGCAAGATGGATATCAAACAGGGCACTTTGGGCAGATACCGCCGCGAATTGCGCGTTTACATCAACCCCAAGTGGGGCGATCGCACACTGAGGGAAATCCAACGCGACGAACTGCAACAGTGGGTCACGCAGCTCACCGAAGGCGGGTATCCCGCCGAACTGCAGGACGATCGCGAATCGAAGCCATTGAGTCCACGCAGCATCCGCAACATCGTCAAGGTCGTCATGGGCGGTGTCATGGAATTCGCCTTGGAGCACGGCTGGATCGGAGAGAACCCCATTGAAAAGGTCACCGTGCCGCGCATCACGCAATCCGATGACGACATGGTGTTCCTTACCGTCGAGGAGGTGGAGTTGCTGGCCGGCATGGCCGAACGGGCAGGACGGCCGGTAGACGGGCTGATTGTCCGCTGGCAGGCATACACCGGTGCCCGCATTGGCGAGACGCTGGCACTCAAATGCGGCGACGTGGATGTGGAATCACGCAGGGCGCGCATCCGCCGCACTTGGACCGACGACGGCAAAGGCAGGCTTGTGCTGGGCACGCCGAAGAACGGCAAACCGCGCAGCATCGCCATACCCAGATTCCTCATACCGTCCATCGAACGGCAGATGGAGGGCATGGGCGACGACGACTGGCTGTTCCGCGCGGCAAGAGGCGGGAACCTGTGGACGAACACGTGGCGGACGCGTGTCTGGCGAAAGGCCGTCCGACTGGCCGGCATGGAGGACGAGGGCGTGACCATCCATAGTTTGAGGCATAGCTATGCGAGCTTTGCAATTGCTCAAGGCGCGGACGTGAAGACCCTACAGATGCAGCTCGGCCACTCCTCACCCAGCATCACGCTGAACACATACACGGCTCTCTGGCCGGAACGATTGGACGATGTGGCGGACGCGATTGGCGAGCTGCGCGCTGAACAGTTGAAGACCGTCTAGACGCGGAGGTTGCGCGGTCATCGTGTCGAATCGTGTCGATAGCCTACGGCCAAGAAAAAATAAAGCCTTGGAAACATAATGTTTCCAAGGGCTCCGGTCGGGCTGACAGGATTTGAACCTGCGACATTCTGCTATATTCGGGCATGGCATGACTGAGCGTAGCCGGGTGTGAGCATTGTCAAGAACGTTGAAATTCCAACGTTCTTAACAATACGATACGCAGTGGTTCGCTTTGTTGAAATTAACTGTTCGCAACTGTCATCGTGTCGATATCGTGTCGATGTGGTCGAACCGCGCAGCCTTCCATCGGAAAATGAAAAAGGCCCCTCCCCCAGCATAGAAGCTGAGAGAGGGGCGAGTGCGAGTCTCACGTCAGAAAATTAATCACTGGCCGTCCTCGTCGGCCTTGACAGACGTGAGCTGGCTCACGCCGATGAGCGCGCCGACGAACAAACCGATCGCGTTGATGGTCGTAACGAGTTCGCCGCAGTGCGGCAGTCCCCATTGCGGGCCGACCGCTCCGACGAGCCATGCGACGGCCGGCAAAGCGATCAACGCGAGCCACTTGAGTATGTCGTATACCCTGCCCGGCAGCAGGTAATCGGATTGCGGGCTATTGGATTCATCCATTTTTCACCTCTTTAAACATTGCGGCAACCGTCTCCACAACGCTTAAAGTCGTGGAGACGGGAGTTTCAGCGCAGGTACTGTCCGGGATAGATAACGTATGGGCTGCGGATGCCATTGCGTGCGGCAGCCGACTGCCAGCCGGAGCCGTAGATGCTCCAAAGGCTTTCGCCGGAACGGACCACATGCCCTCCGACCCCGCTCGAAGCGGTGGACACGGACGTGCCGCCATAGGTGACGATCTGTCCCGGATAAATCCTGTTGATGTCACCGCTCGGCACACGCCAGGCGGACACCGGCTGGAGTCCGGTCCTCGCGGCGATAGCACTCATGGTGTCACCGGAACGGACCACGACGCTACGCGAACCCGTGGCGGCCGTTCCGCCGGAACCTCCGCCGAGGCGACTGTTGACGATCTGCATGACCGCCGCGTAATTGCCACCCAACGCCTGCCTGCGGGCCGGATCATTGCCGAAATCGCCGCGGATGGTGCGCGTGGCCAAAGCGTTCAGGTCGACCGCCGGAGCGGTCGTGGGCTGAGGTTTCGGCTTGACACTCGGCAGATCCGCCGCGCCCTTGTCGTCAGGGTTCGCGTACTTGCGCCATGCCGTGCGGTCGCCGCGGAACTTGTTCAGGTCGAGGCGTCCTGACCAGCCGCTGAGACTGCCGTTGGACGTGTACTGCCTCATCACCTCGCCGCGCGCTCCGATGTTCCACGGGGCGGTCTGGTAGCCGGTGACGAGGTTCGTCGCGTACTGTGCGATCCAGATGCCGCAGTTCAGCTCGGTCTCCATGCCGGCGACCTGCCAGTAGCCGGAGTCCATCGTGTAGATGATGGGGTTCACGCCCGTCAGTCGCTTGACCTCGCGGGCCCACCTGCGTGGCCACTGCTTGTCGCCCCAGGCGGCGTTGTCCTGCGCCTCCCAGTCGAGGATCAGCACGCTCTTGTGCACGTATCCGCGCACATTGTCGACGAAGAACCGGGCTTCGGTCTCCGGGTTGCCGCCGCGCGCGTAATGGTAGACGCCGGTCTCCTTGCCGCTGTTGATGGCTCCGGCGAGTTGTCGGTTCGCGTCGGTGTTGACGCCGTTGGACAGGCAACCACCGTATACGCCGCCGGATCCCCATGTGGTGCCGACGATGACGAAATCTGCCGGCACGGTCGCGGTGTCGATGCCGCACTGCCAGTTCGAGATGTCGTATCCGTTCATGTCGGCCATCGCGGCTGGCGCGACCGCCATGGATATGGCGACCGCGAGCGCGGTCAGTAGCTTGCGCCATTGTCGGCGTGGATTCATGTGCTTGTGTTTCGGCTTGCCTTTGTTGAGGATGTTCAATTCCTCTCCTTTCCTTTGTCCGTACCGTCCGCCTTGTACGGACGGTGTGGAAATCTTTTGAATCTTTCAATCTGTGTTCGCGATATGCGCGTCACGTATGTCTTGGATCATCGAGGTTCCGGTTCCATTGCCGCCCAGACCGTGGTAAGCGGCATATATTCGTTCCGCGCTTTGCTTCAACGGAATGCTCGCAACACCACCTGCATCGACCATCTGACGGTACAGAGCCTCGAGTTTGCAGAACAACAGTTCCCTGACGCCCTCATGCAGTGGATCGTGACGTTGGTCGACCTTGCTCAGAATCCAGGTGACGAACACGCCGCTGCCTCCGCTGCCGATGATGGCGATAACGATTGCGACGATGGTTTCCTGGCTCATTGGGAATCCTTCCGAAAGGAAAATCCCACACGTGGCTACCGTTGGAAGCCGCGATAACCACGTGTGGGATTTTGGAGGTTGAAATGTTGTTGGGAACGTTTGTGAATGAGGTCTGGTGGCCCTCCTGCGGGAAGCTCCGCGAGTGCACGAGGGTGGGCTACGAGTCGGCCTACCGCTGCCACATCCAGCCGAAATGGGCTGACGTCGACATGGAGTCGATCACCGCGAACGACATCGAGGAGTGGCTCGGCTCGTTCAATCAGGCCGGCGCCGCGCGCAAGGCGTGGGCCGTGCTGCGGGCGATACTCCGACTCGCCTATCGCAAGGGAGTCACCGACAATGACGTGACACGTCGTGAAATCAGACTGCCGCACCTGCGGCGGCATGAGCCGCGCGTGCTCGACGCCAGACAGGTAAGACGGCTGCTCAAAGGCTTCTACGGTCACGCGTTGGAAGCCTGGTTATTGGTATCCGTCTGCGCGGGACTGCGCCGATGCGAGTCCGTCGGCATTGAATGGGCCGACTTGGATTTACGCCGGGGAACCGTGACCGTCAAAAGGTCAGTGCAATGGGTCGCTGGACATGAAACGGTCACCGACCCGAAGACCGACCAGAGCCGACGGACGGTCGCACTACCACGGTTCGCAGTCAAACGGCTCGCGCAATTGCGCCACGGCAGAACCGGCAGGCTGGTCGGCGATCTGAACGCCAACCAGGTGGCAGCTCATTACACGTCATGGTGCCAACGCATGAAACTCCCCTGCGTGCCGCCAAGGAACCTCAGGCACACCTTCGGCACTCTGGCAATCGCTGCGGGAGCCGATATCTCAGTGGTCGCACGACAACTCGGTCACAGCGACATCAAGACAACCGCCCGCTACTATCTCCGCCCCGATTTGTCCGTGCTGAGAAGTCTGCAGCGGGCATTGGAAAGACTCATCATCGGAGCCGCGTAGCTTTCCGTAACCCTCACGAAGACGACGAGCGATAAGCTTGTTATTGACACTTCCATCATCCCTTTGGCTTGTGCCCAGTCAGGTGCAGATGCGCTGCTCGTGCTCAGCATCCTATGGCAGAACAACGGCAGGTTCCGTTCTGTCTCATGGGGGTCCGTCAACTTGGCTACAGTCAAAGGGTGGAAGACCGCACGTGAATCCTTCGGCTGGTGCTTCGATAACAATATCGACTCCAGCACACAGTCAACGGCAAGGTTTTACATGACCAACAACATAATCTCGTGGAGAGATTCATCGGAGCATGATATTGCTGCCGGCTGCTGGCATAATGGAGGCTTAATCGTGCCGGTCATGCGAGACTAGCTGAATATTACGCCATCAGGTACCGGAATGACTTTCTGGAAGCATTGGATGATATCGCCGGTCGAGACACCGCCAATGAGAGTCACTGACCCGTCCGTGTTCCATTTCGCCTGTTTGCCATAGGAGTGGCCTGACACATTGGCGATACATCCAAGGCCGACAGTCTTGGAAGGTTTTATACCAGACTTGTACTGCCAGACTTGGAAATTCCCGACATTCACGGTGCTTTGAAAAGAGGCTAGGTCAACGAAGATCAGCCCGTTTTTGACGGTGAATATATTACCGCCGCTATATGGCGAGCCGACGAACGATCCAGTGGATTGCCACTGAAGTTGACATGTCTGGGTTACGGAAAGCTATTCAGGCGAGAATGTAGGTCATCGTCCCGGAGAACGTGCCGCTGTTCTGCCCCGCGCCACAATTGACATAACGGAAATTGCCATTCGTTTCCAGAATGAAATCACGCTGGCTGCCACCATCACGCCCCGACCACGTGCCATGCGTGACGACCGCAGGCCTCCAACCCTCCGGAATTGTACCGAACTGTCCACTGCCCCACGAGTCAGCGCTCGCGCTTTTCCAGTTGATGCTAATCTGCGCGATCTTGCCAGACTTCACGCCGGTCACGGTGCCATACTGCGAATTAATCAAAGTCTGGGTTACGGAATCCCACAGCTGGCTCATCGGAGGCAACTGCTTGACAAGCATGACAGGAGTTCCGGCGGTGATGCCACTGATCGGAATGCGGGCGATCGGAATCCACACGGTACCGGAATTGTTCAGGATACTACCCGACGGAACCGTGGGATCAGCCGCCGTGCCACTGGTGGCGGTGCCCTTCAACACAGCGAGCGCGATCGTTTCGATGTTGTTCGAGTCTCGCGTGTATTTCACGCAGATCAGGTCGTTGCGGTTCCGTCCTGTGACTCCGCTTTCGATGGTGACGGTTTCCGCCGCGGTGACGCGTGCGTATCGTCCTTCGATCACAAGGTTGAGGACCGGGACGAGCGCTTTGTTTGCTGACTGCATGGTCACGGCGGGGAATTTGCCGTCGCTGCCTTGCAGCAGGTAGTTGCCGTTTCCAACCAGTCCGGCCTGCATGGCTCCTTGGTCGCTGGATGTGATGTGCGGAGCGCCGGCCTTGCCGGTGATGAGATTCATGGTCATGGTCATTCCTTCCTATCTGTTGTGTTGTTGAGGTATGCGGCGTAGGCGGCGTCCTGCGTGGCTGCCAGCGCTTTGAACGTCTGCCAGCATGCGGTACAGACGAGCGCGCCCTGTGCGACTCCGTCGACGGTGGTGTGGGTGATGTCGTGCCAGTCGCTGGAGGTGCGTGGGTCACCGTCGGCGAGGTATGCGGAGGCGTGGCATCGGTCGCAGGTGTATCTGGTGATGTTCGTGGTTCGTGCCATTGATGTTCCTTTCTCTTTCAGGCTGTGCGCTGGTAGATGTGTCCTGGAAGGATGGTGTTGCATTCCTTCCAAGTGCCGCCGTAGGTGGTTCCCGGATTTGTTGTGGCGGTGGTCCAGTAGAGGGAGCCGACCGGGTGGGCGGCGATGAACGCCTGGCTTGCGCTCATGCCCGTCTCGCCCTTGTCGCCCTTCGGGCCGACGAGGCTTGTGTTGGAAACCGGTTTGAACGTCACGTTTTCCCCGGTGGCTGTGATCTGCGCGTACATCAGGTTCTTGCCGCCATTGGTCATGGCGAAGAAGTATTCGCCTACGACCGGGGCACGGTTGAAACTGAGTGTCCGCCAGTCAAAATCCGAGCATGCGGACGTCCAGTATCCGGATAGTATGCGTGTGATGATCAAGGCAGGCAACCCGGTCTCGCCGCGTTGGCCGGCCTCTCCTTTCGCTCCGGTGGCCCCGGTCGCGCCAGTGGCGCCGGCAGGGCCCTGCGGTCCTTGCACTCCCTGCTTGCCTTGCGGTCCGGTGTCGCCCTTGGGGCCTTTGACGTTGCCGAGCAGAATCTTCGTCATATGCGCTCCTTACTTTCCGTCATTGATCATGTAGTACAGGTCGCCCGTCGCCGGATCGTAGGAGACGGGAGCCGCCGACGCGGTGGTCGTATCCGCGTACACGGCGTACAGGTCTCCGTTCGGGTCGACCTGCAGTGTGAAGAATCCGGAAGTTGGCGCCGTCACGCCGCTGGCACCCTGCGGTCCTGTCGGTCCCTGTGGGCCCTGCAGTCCCTGCGCACCTTGTATTCCCTGCTTGCCTTGCGGCCCGGTGGGACCTGTTGCTCCGGTAGGTCCGGCAGGGCCGGTGTCGCCTTTCGGACCTTGCGGGCCGGTAGGGCCTCCTTCTCCGGCGGGTCCGACATCGCCTTTATCACCCTTGTCACCTTTCAGCCCTTCAGGACCTTGCGGGCCGGTAGGGCCGGCAGCTCCAGTGGCTCCTTTAGGCCCGGTCTCGCCGGTATCGCCCTTCACGCCTTGTGGGCCGACGTCACCTTTTGGACCTTGCGGTCCGGCAGGGCCTTGCGTTCCGATGATGGATTGACGGGAAATCGTCTTTCCCGTGAATAGGCTGCCGGACTGTGAAACGCACTGCCAGACGATGCTGTATTTTCCGCCACCTGACAATGCGGTCGAATATTCATTGACGAGTGGTGTTCGGTTCAAACATTCGCTCACGTTTCCCGTGAAAGTGGATCCCACCGGATATTCGCCGACGAGGGATTTCTTCATCACGAGCGCCGGAAGGCCGACGTCGCCTTTAGCTCCCTGAACGCCCTGCGCTCCTTGCTTGCCTTGCGGGCCGGTGGCCCCGGTATCGCCCTTGTCGCCTTTGGGGCCTTTGATGTTGCCGATCAATAGTCGCGCCATGTGTCACCTTTCCGGGATGTCCACGTACAGGTTCCCGCTCTCGGAGTCCCAGACGAACGAGGGTGGGTTCGTGTTGTCCGGATAGTTCACGTACAGGTCGCCGTCGCCTTCCATGCTGAGCGTGAAGAAGCCGTTCGAGGGGGCGGATACGCCGCTGTCGCCCTTGTCACCCTTCTCCCCTTGCGGGCCCTGGATGCCTTGGGAACCTTGGATGCCTTGTCTGCCCTGGGGGCCGGTCGCTCCCTGTGGACCCGTGGGACCCTGCGGACCTGTGGAACCCGTCGGGCCTTGCGGTCCCGCCGCGCCGATCGCGCCGGCATCACCCTTATCGCCTTTCTCGCCGCGTATCCCCTGCAGTCCCTGCGGGCCTTCGGGACCGGCGACGCCTTGCGGCCCTCGCTCCCCGGTCGCTCCTTTCTCTCCCCGAGGACCGGTGGGTCCGGTCGCTCCGGTGGCCCCCTGTGGTCCTGTGTCGCCCTTGTCGCCCTTCTCCCCTTGCGGACCCTGGTCGCCTTTCGGAAGCCCCAAATTCAAGGTTTTATCGCTGCCGGCGCCCGTGAGCGACGCGCTTGCCTGTGCGCCGGGGGCGAGCGTGTCCACCGAACCGATTTTCAGGCCGGTGATGTAGTCGCCTTTCGGCTGTTTACCCGACAATGCGTTGTTGAGCGAGTCGATGTCGTTTCTGGTCACGTCGGCGCTGAACGTCCAGGCGTCGAGTTTGAGGCCGGCTCCAGCGTAGTAGGCGTGGCCACCATCCCCGATGGAGGATTCTCCGCTGTTGCCGCCGGCGCTGGCGCCTCCGGATTCGTAGGTGACGGTGAGCACGCCTCCCGAAACCTTGACGATCTTCTTGGAGATCTCGGCAGTGACGACGAGGCCCGTGTTGTTGTCACGGCCCGTGACCAGGTCGCCAACGTCCGCGTCGATGCCGTCAGGAATGTCCACGTCGATGGTGCTGGTGTTCCGAAGTTCCTGGAATTTCTGCCTGCCCTTGTCCTCGAGCTCGTCGGCTTCGGCGTTGGACAACTCGTATATGGCGGTGCGTTCGTCAAGCCCTTTGAGTGTCTGCGTGTGGCTGAACGTGCCGTTCGCGTCGGCATACCAGTGGATGACGGTACGGTCCTTGAGTTCACCCTTGCCCAGACAGATGAGATGGTTGATAGGGTGCGCCGCCTGTTTGGCGGCGAAGTCGATGAGGTCCGAGTCGATGCTGTCGCCGATCGTGCGGACGGGCATGGCGCTCATGGCCACCTTGTCGCCGTCATTACGCAACCGGAGTTTGAGTCCGCTTGCCCTGAGCATCTTGACCAGACCGCTGTACAGGTCCACGTACCGGTCGAACTGGCAGGTGGTCTTGTGGTCGGCGCTTTCTTCGGTGACGGTGAACAGGCCTTGCAGTCCCGCACGGCTGACGAGCGTGCGCATGATGACGGGAATCGTGCCGGACAGGGTGAGGTAATCGTTGTTCCCGTCCGGTTCGATGATCTTCGAAGCGAGCACTCCATGCCAGTCGCGGCCATGCCATGTGACGGCGGACAGGCCTCCGTCCACGTCGACATCCGTGTCGTCGATGATGCCGCCGTACTCGGTGCCGTCGATCATGATGCGGCTCCCCGCCTTGAGCGCGGCGTCTTCGACCTGCAGGTCGAAGTCGTTCTCCCCGCTACCGAACGCGAGGTCGAGCGTGTATGAGGCGTGGCTCGCCACGGGTTTGCCTGTGGCGTCGGTGACGATCAGGTCCATGGCGGTTCGCTCCTTTCCTCGCAGACCGTCAAGTCGAATTGGAATCCTCCCGGCCAGCTGATCGGCTGTGTTCCGGGCGCGAGCGGTTGGAACACGTACCGGCCGGAATCCTTGCCCGACCCTCGCACGGCCTGCGCGAAGCAGTTTGTGGCGAGACCTGTGCCGCTGACCATGGTGACGGTCCTGACATCGCCGGTGCCGTCGATTTCCAGACGCGAGCCGGATGGCACGGTCACGTCGACCTCGTACCGGTTGTTTCCGATGATGACGTACGGTTGCGCGCATGGTCCGAATATCGTGAGCTTGACCGGCTGCGGGATGGACGTGTCGTTGACGATCTCGGCACCCAATGCCATGCCGGCGAAATCATGCGGATAATCATATGGATAGTCAAGGTCGGCGGTTCCGGAATCGTATCGCGGCGTGAAATGCGTCATGGTCGGACGGCGCCACACGCCATCGGCCAGCACGATGGTCAACTGCGTCTCGACCATCGTGGGCGTGATGGATTGCGGTTCGCTTTTCGTGATCCACGCTTTGGCTTCCCATTCGCCGTCGGCGATGAGCGTGCCCGGGTTCCCGGATGCCATGTCGGCGTCCGCGAGGCGGCGCAATAGGTTGAGCGTCTCCGGAGAATCGTGGATCTTCACGGGGATGGTCGTCTCACGTGTCTTGCGTGCGATGCCCGTGATGCCGCGCGAGGCGAGGCTGTAATCCCAGACGCGGGCGCGCAGTCCAGTGAGCGTCCCGCCGTAGAGCGGACCTTCGAAACCGATCGACTCGCCTGTCGCGCCGCTCACGTAGCTCAAGGTTCTCATGCCACGCTCCTTACGAGTCTCGCGAAGTCACGCTGGGTGAACGGCCGGTCGTCGGACATCGCCGCTTCGACGGTTTCGATCAGCGTGTCCATCCTGCCGATGACGGTTTCCAAGAGTCTGTCGGAATCCGATGGCGTGGCCGTGGTGACGTTCAATCGTCCGGTCTTCGACCAGTCCATACCGTCGAGGCTCATCGAGGAGACGAGCGAGTCCATGGACCGGTTGACCACGGCTGCTGAATCGTCGATGCCCAATGCCATGCCTCGGCCGATCATCACGCCGACCTCGTCGCGCATGAGGCGTGATGGTGAGTGGATGCCGAGTTTGCTTTTGACAGCGGAGATGGCATCGTTGACGCCGGAGAGCAGGCTCGACGCGATGCTGCCGATCTTGCTCTGGATGCCGCTGACGATGCCGCTAACGATATTCGCTCCGATGCTGAGCATGCGGCCCGGCAGGGAGGACAGGGTGCCGACGATGTTCTGCACGAACTGCTGACCGGCCTGCAACGCCTTGGATCCCATCTGGGACGCCCAATTGGCGACGCTGGCGATCGTCGCGGACAACCAGGATGCGATCCGTCCCGGCAATTGGGCGAGGAACGTGCCCACGCTCGTGAGAAAGCAGCTGCCGGCCTGCATGGCCTGCGACGCCATGTTGGACACCCATGCGGACGCGGAGGCTATGGCGCCGGCGAGCCATGCGGCCACGTTTCCGGGCAGTTGGGCGAGGAAAGTGCCGACGTTCGTGAGAAACTGCGTGCCCATCTGCAGGGCCTGCATGGCTGTGGACGACACCCATGCGCCGATGGTCGCGATGGTCGAGGCGAGCCATGCGGCGATGTTGCCCGGCAGTTGCATGAGGAACGTGCCAACGTTCTGCACGAACTGCATGCCCATCTGCAGGGCCTGCGCGCCGAACGCTGCCGCGTATAACGCGATCGATGTGACGGTGTAGCCGAGCCAGTATGCAATCGTCTCGGGCAGGTTCATGATCGCGTTGGCGAGGTTCGTAAGGAACTGTTGGCCGGCCTGCAATGCTGACTGGCCGAGGCTCATGGCCCATGAGGCGACGGCGGACGCGGCTCCGGCGAGCCACGAGGCTATGTTGCCGGGCAGCTGGGAGAACCATTGTCCGACGCTTTGGATGGCCGATGGGAGCGTGGACGTGAAGAACGAGACGATGGATTGGCCGATCGAGGTGACCTTGCTCACGGCCGCCTGCCACGCGGACGATAGGAACGACGTGAACGACGCCCACCACTGCTGTCCGGTCTTGGTCTGTGTAAGGAACAATGCGAACGCGGCCACGGCCGCCGCGATGGCGGTAATGACGAGTCCGAACGGGTTGGCGTTCACCACCGCGGTGAATGCGACCTGCACGGCTGTCGCCGCCTTCGTGACGGCGGACCATGCGGTCTGCGCTGCGGTGACGATCTTCAGTCCGCCGGCCATTTCCTTCAACGCTGGTACGATGCCGCCCAATTGCATCATCAGATCGACCGTCTTGGAAACGCCGGTGGCGGCCGTCGTCAGTGTCTGTGCGCCGGTCGTGACGGCCGATATCGCGGTCGACACTCCCTTCAGTCCGGCCGAGACGATGTCCCAGCCCTTGACTGCGAGCAATGCGATGGTGATGGCCTTCAACGCGCCGGACACCAGTGCGCCGTTCTGCTGAGCCCACTGTCCGACCGACTGCAGCCATCCTCCCACCTTCATGAGCACGCCGGTCAAAGTGTTCAACAGTCCGGCGAAGCTCTGCGCCGCGGAACCGGCGGTGCGCGCGCTGTCGTTGAAGCCGAAGGCCTGCGAGACCGCGGCCGCCAATACGGAAACCAGCGAGCCCAATCCGGAGATGACGCCGGTCAGGCTTTCAAGGAACGGCTGCAACGCGCCCGTCTCGATGAACGTGTTGACGAACGTCTTCGCCCATCCCGCCGCGTTCGACAACACCTGCGCGACCGAAGCGACCACTCCCGCGAGCGCGCCGGCGGTTGTGGAGAACATTGTGGCGGCTTCG
>ERZ780139.1893-NODE-1893-length-16933-cov-4.675495_pt1 | contig 16933 bp, 14 predicted proteins | sample MGYA00511476_ERZ780139 | MGnify/ENA primary metagenome ERZ780139 (study PRJEB29588, sample SAMEA2158190) | human gut metagenome | biome: human gut; feature: human-associated habitat; material: faeces | place: Denmark | collected 2008/2010 ... | reverse complement strand
CCATTTTCGACGGTGACGAAATGAAGGCTTCGTTCAGGGTTACTTCGCAAAGAAACGCCACGAGCGACGAATACGGGGTTATAGTCCGAGATTTGCTGAAGTCTGCGGATATTCCGCGCGAAAAAATCGACGGAGTTATTATGTCGTCGGTCATTCCGTCGCTTAATTACACGATGGAGCATATGTGCAGGGACTATCTCGGTTTAACGCCGCTCATCGTCGGTCCGGGCGTGAAAACGGGGCTTAACGTGAAAGCGGATAATCCTCGCGAAGTGGGGGCGGATATAATTGTCGATTCCGTCAGCGCCATCCATCGTTACGGCAAGGGCGCGCCGATAATCTGCATAGATTTCGGTACTGCCACCACGTTCGATATAATAAACGAGAAAGGTGAACTTATCGGCGTCGTTATTTCACCCGGAATAAAAGGTTCGCTCGATTCTCTTGTCAACAACACGGCAAACCTGCCTAATATCGAACTCGAAACCCCGCCGTCTATTCTCGCTAAAAATACGGTCAACTGTATGCAGGCAGGCGTTGTTTACGGCTTTGCGGGATTGGTTGATAATATCGTCAAAAAAATCAAAGAGGAACTGAATCGTCCCGATGCGAAAGTTATCGCCACGGGAGGTATGGGATATATAATTTATAAGCACGCTTCCTGCATCGATAAGTTCGATCGCACGCTCACGCTGAACGGGCTCAGAATAATTTACGAAATGAATTCGAGAGTGAAAAATGACTAAGCAAGTTAAGATAGGTAACGTCGTCATAGGTGGCGGAAATCCGGTTGCTATTCAGTCTATGGCTAACATAAAAACTTCAAAAATCGACGATGTTGTAAGGCAAATTGCCGAATTGGAAGTTTTGGGTTGCGACATTATCAGAGTGTCCGTCAAAGATGACGACGACGTGAAAGCGTTGAGCGAAATCAAAAAAAGAATCTCGATTCCGCTTGTCGCCGATATTCATTTTAATTATAAATACGCGCTTAAAGCGATTGACTCCGGAGTGGATAAAATCAGGATCAATCCCGGCAATATCGGCTCCGAAAAAAACGTTGAGGAAGTCGCCAGGGCGTTGATTCATTCCGACGTCGCGGTAAGGGTAGGTTCAAACTCCGGCAGTATTGAAAAAGAATTTCTGGCAAAGTACGGCAGGAGCGAGGTGTCGCTTGCGGAGAGCGCGCTTAAAAACGTCGCCGCGCTCGAAAGATACGGCGTAGATAAAATAGTCCTTTCGGCAAAGGCGAGCAACGTTCCGCTGACCGTAAAAACTTACGAGTATCTTAATAAAAAGACCGATTATCCTCTTCACGTCGGCGTGACGGAAGCGGGAACGTATAACTCCGGAATCGTGAAGAGCAGTATAGGCATCGGAAGTTTGCTTCTCAAAGGAATAGGCGACACGATAAGGGTTTCGCTTACGGCTCAGCCGAGAGAAGAAATTTTTGCCGCCAAGAGGATTCTGCGGGGCGTCGGTCTTGACGAAAATTACGTCGAGGTAATTTCATGCCCGACTTGCGGCAGGACGGAATACGACAGTATTGCGCTTGCGCGCAAAGCGGAAGAACTTACTTCGGGAATAAAAAAACACTTGAAAATAGCCGTTATGGGGTGCGTGGTGAACGGGCCCGGCGAAGCGGCGGATTGCGATCTCGGGATCGCGGGCGGAAGCGGATACTGCGCTTTTTTCAAAAACGGCGAGGTTTATAAAAAAGTGCCGTTTGAAAACGTCGAAGAAGAATTTTTAAAGGAAATCGAAAAACTTGTCTGACTTTAACAAAGATATTTTGCCGAAAATAAAACAGATTGACGACAACCTCGGCAGATTGAGATTAAAAAAAATAACACTCCGCAAAAGCGGCTCGGCGGAATTTGATTTTATCTGCGACAAGTCCGTGAGCGATTATACTTGTATAAAAATCGAAGATATTCTGAGGGGTTATCTTCCGGAAACCTTCAAAGAGTGCAGGGTTAACGTTTCAAAAATCGTTGCCGATCCGGAACTTGTTTCAAACGAAATCGTAAGATATCTTAAATCGGAATTTATGTCGGTTGCGAACTGCATAGAGCCGTCAAACGTCAGGGCTTTTCTCCCGGCGGACGGAAAATGCGAATACGTGTTAACCGTCGACGAGGATATTTACGGATATTTTATTTCTAATAACGTTACCGACAAAATTTCCGCTCATTTATACGAGAATTTCTGCTGTCTTTTTCACGGCGAAGCGATTAACAGCGGAAAAACGGAAGCAAACGCCGATATGTTGAAACAGAAGATAAACACGTTGGAGTTTGAAACGATAAAATGCAGAACGCTCAAAGTTAACGATCCGGTTAAACTTTGGGGCGAGGATATCGAAGGCGTTGCGATTTACGCCGCCGACGCGCAGTATGCGCAGGGCGTTTGTTGCTTTGCGGGTACGATAACTTCGATTAACCAAAAAGAAACCCAGAAAGGAAAAACTTTTTACATAATCGAACTCGACGACACTACCGGGAAAATTCAGGGTAAGATCTTCATGACAAAAGAAAAAGAAAAGAAGATCGACAAATTGCAGATAGGAACGCAGATTTTGTGCCGCGGCGATCTGAGTATGTTCAACGGCGCGCCGAGTTTTAAAATTTCCGACGTTTCGTTCTGCGTTTTCCCGCAGGATTTCAAACCCGAAGAGAGACCGAGCAAGTCCGTTCCGGAATTTTACGCTTACGTTACGCCGGAACCGATCGAAGATATGGCTCAGGCAGGGCTTTTCGACGTGGCGAAAAGCGTTCCGGAATGTCTTATCGGGCAGACCTTCGTGGTGGTCGATATCGAAACCACGGGACTTTCTTATCTCGGCGGGGATAAAATAACCGAAATAGGCGCCGTGAAAATCGTCGACGGAAAAATTGTCGATAAATTTCAGACTCTTATCAATCCGAAGCGGAGAATAAGCGAGGAAATCACCAAACTTACGGGAATCAGCGAAGATATGGTAAAAGATATGCCCACGTTCGACAAGATAATTCCCGATTTTTTCAAATATGCCGCAGGGAGTATAATTGTCGGGCATAATCTCGACTTCGATTATAAGTTCATTAAGTTTTACGCGAAAGAGCAGGGATATACTTTCAAAAACGAGGGCATAGATACTTTGCCGTTCGCGAGAGAGGTCGTGCCGCGCCTGAAAAACTACAAGCTCAACACGGTCTGCGATCATTTTTCGATCGAATTTCTGCATCACAGAGCGTTGTCCGACGCTCACGCTACGGCGAAATTGTTTCTCGAACTTGTCGGAATAAAAAAGGAATTACCGAAATTTATGTAAAAGGCGCTTAAAATGCTTGCTAAAAAAATATAAAAGTGTTAAAATAAAAACGCTTAATATGGTTGATTCGATATTGAGAGCGGTTCTTGCCGCTCTCAAATTTTTATATGGAGGGCATATGAAGTTCAAAAGTGTGGAAGAAATTGAAAACGCGGTCGGCAAAATCGCGGAAGAAATGAACATCGAAATCGTCGAAATCGCTCCGAAGATCAGCAAAAATCCGTCCCTGACGTTTTTCATCGATACGGAAGGGGGAGTGGATCTCGATACGTGCGAAAAGTTTCATAACGCAATCGACGTCGTTCTGGACGAACTCGACCCTTCTTACGGCGAGCCGTACACCCTTAACGTTTCAAGCCCGGGAATAGACCGTCCGCTTAAAACCGCGCGCGACTTCGAGAGATGTGTCGGCAAGGACGTGGAGATAAAACTCGCAACGCCGTTGCAGGGTAAAAAGCATATCGAAAGCAAACTTGTGGGTTACGATGAGAATAACGTCGTATTAAACGACGGAAAAGGAGAGAAAGATTATAAACTTCCTCTCACCAAGATAGAAAAAATCAACGAAGCAATTAAATTCGACTGATGTTCGTTAAGGAGAATAACAATGAATAATAAGGAGTTTTTTCTTTCGATCGAAGAACTGGAAAGAGAAAAGGGAATCAAGCAGGATCTTTTAATCGAAACGCTTAAAAACGCGCTCGTTTCGGCTTATAAAAAACATACCGGAACGTCGAGCGACGTTATGATCGATATGAATCCCGAAAAAAAGACCGTTAAATTTTTCGCGGTTAAAACCGTAGTCGAAGAAGTTACGGATCCCGAAAAGGAAATTTCGCTCGAAGAAGCCAGGGAGATCAAGAAGTCCTATAAAGTCGGCGATGAAGTAAAGACCGAATTCGTTCCCAAGGAATTCGGAAGAATTGCCGCTCAGACCGCAAAGCAGGTTGTGTTCCAGAAACTCAGAGAAGCGGAAAGGGATAACACTCTCGCGGAATTCGAGGATAAGGAAAACGAGATCAAGGCTTGTACGATCAGAAGAATCGACGACAAAAATATATACGTGGAAATCGGCGCGGGCGAGATCGAAGCGGTTATGCTGCCGCAGGATCAGGTGCCGGGCGAGAAATACAACGTCAACGATAAGTTGATGGTTTACGTCAAGAAAGTGAGAAGCATGGGCAAAAACGCTCAGATTCTCGTTTCGAGAACCTCTCCCGGACTTGTCCGTAAACTTTTCGAGAACGTCGTTCCGGAAATCGCTCAGGGCATCGTCACGGTTAAATCCATTGCGAGAGAAGCGGGGCAGAGAACAAAAATCGCTATTTTCAGCAACGATCCTAACGTAGACGCCGTCGGGGCGTGCGTCGGTAATAAGGGGATGAGAGTCAACGAAGTCGTAAGGGAACTCGGTGGCGAGAAAATCGACATAATTCCCTGGAGCGAAGATCCGCTCGAATTCATCGCGAAAGCCCTTTCTCCGGCAAAGGTTCTCAAAGTCAGCGCGATCGAGGGCGAAAAGATAGCGAGAGTTGTCGTTCCCGACGATAAACTTTCTCTCGCGATCGGTAAAGACGGACAGAACGCGCGTCTTGCGGCAAGGCTCACCGGCTGGAAAGTCGACGTCAAGAGCGAGAGCAAGGCGAAACTCGAAGAAGAAACCGAAGTTGTCGAAGAGGGCGTTCAGGAAGAGGATTTTTCCGATAACGAATAAGTAGACATTGCATTCATAGGATAACGATAAAGAATTGTTCGTATATTAAACCGTATTTTGGAGAATTTATGACCGGGAAATATATTCCGATTAGAACTTGTATCGCTTGCAGAAACGAGTTTGAAAAAAATGAACTGCTCAGAATCGTCAGGACGAAGGACGGAGAGTTTCTTGTCGACAAAACGGGTAAATCCGACGGACGCGGCGCGTATATATGCCGCTCGCCCGAATGCGCTAAGAAACTTTTCAAAGCGAAATTGCTTGACAGGATTTTTAAAACCGGCGTCCCCGCGGCGATTTACGAAAAGATAGAGGAGGAACTTCTTGGACAGACTAAGTAAGCCTTACTCATATATCGGTTTTGCGATAAAGGCAGGGAAATTGAGAACGGGTATAAACGCTATCTCGACTTTAAACAAGGGCGTTTATCTGATAATACTTTGCTCCGCAGGCGAGAAAAACGCAAGAAAAGAGGCGGAAAAACTCTCGAGAAAACACAGCGCGCCGCTGATTGAGTCCGAAAAGGTAACGCTCGAGGAGATTACCGGCAAAGAAAACTGCAAAGTCGCCGCTGTGACGGATGAAAATCTGGCAAAAGCAATAATGGCGAATCTCGGAGAGGATTTCAAGGTTTTAAACGGAGGTCATAAGGATTGATATGGAAGAAAAAAGAGAAGATTTATTAAAAAACTTAAAGAAAATCAATGCTATCTACGGCGAATTGGATGATTTGAAAGCAAAAGTCAAAGAGGCTAAGTCGTCGGTTAACGCGATAACCAAAAAGATTTCCGCCAAGGAAAAATCCTTAAGAGCAGAACGCGAAGCGGCTTTGAAAACAGAGCGTGAAGAACCGATCGCCATCGAACCGACGGCTGCGGAAAAGGAAACTTCTCCCGCTGCCGAAGTTTCGCCCGAAACCGCAGTGAAGGAAGTTCGCCCGGCAGACGAGCAGACTAACGTTTCCGAAAAGGAAAATAAAGAAACTTCCGAAGCGGCGCAGAAGAAACCTGCGAAAAAATCTGTTAAGGCAACCGTAAAAGAAGAGGTAAAAGAAGTCGCTCCCGCTGCAGAAGAAAAACCTCAGACAGAGAAAAAAGCCGACGTCGTTGCCGACCCTGCCACGAAGAAGCCGACGGAAGCAAAATCTGCGGAAAAGGCGGATGAAAAAGTCGAGGAGAAGCCCGTCGCGAAACCCGTTATGGACGAAAAAGCCATAAAAGAAGCGAGAAAAAAGGCTTTGGAAGAGGCTCAGGCGAGAGCGCTTGCCGAGGCGAGAGCGAAAATTCTCGAACAGAAGAGAAAAGAAGCAATCGCGAGAGGCGAAGATCCGAATCTCGTAAAACTCGCAAGCGAAAGACCGAGAGTTTACGAGCCGCCGAAGAGAGAACGTCCGCTTAAACGCGAATACGTTCCGCAGGACGGAAGAAGACCTGCCGGCGCAAATCCGAGAACGCCATCCGACAGACCTTTCGGGCAGAGAACGCCCATGCAGAAACCGGGCGGATTCGGCGGAGCGAAAAAAGCGGTCGAAATTTCTTACGTTCCGAAGGATACCGGCAAGAGTTTCGGCAATAAAAAGAAGTCCTCCGAAAAGAGTTACGACGATAAAAAAGGCATCAATAAAAAATCGCTTGCAAAAGGTCAGGTCAGCATAGACGATTTCGACGAAAACAAGAGCGGTTACAGGAAGGCGCGTAATAAAAAGGATAAAAAATCCGAAGAACAAACACAGACCATCAAAATCGAAAAAGCCGTTATCAATAAAGAGATTATTCCTATCAAGGAATTATCCGAAAAACTCGGTATTTCCGCGATAGAGATAACAAAAAAACTCTTTAAAGAAGGTATCATGAAGACTATAAACGACTCGGTTGATTACGATACCGCAGGAGTTATAGCCGCCGATCTCGGAATCGAACTCGAACTTAAAATGGACAAAACAGCCGAAGAAGTTCTTTCCGAAACCTTCGACACGGCAGACGACGCGGCAACTCTCGTTAAAAGACCGCCCGTCGTTACCGTTATGGGGCACGTCGACCATGGTAAAACGTCTCTTCTCGATCGTATCAGAAGCGCGAACGTTACGGCGTCCGAAGCGGGCGGAATCACGCAGCATATCGGCGCTTACACCGTCAGTTTGAACGGTGAAAAAATAACCTTCCTCGACACGCCCGGCCATGCCGCGTTCACCGCAATGAGAGCGCGCGGCGCGCAGATAACGGATATAGCGGTTCTTGTCGTCGCGGCTGACGACGGAATCATGCCGCAGACAATCGAGGCGATTCACCACGCTCAGGCGGCAGGAGTTTCGATAATCGTTGCGGCGAACAAAATCGATAAACCTCAGGCTAATATAGAAAGAGTAAAACAACAACTTGCCGATCAATCCGTTCTTATCGAAGAATGGGGCGGCGACGTGGCGTTCGTTCCCGTTTCGGCAAAGACGGGCGAGGGCGTCGACGACCTTCTCGAAACCATTTTGCTTACTGCCGACGTTAAAGAACTTAAAGCGAACCCGAACAGAATGGCTAAGGGCGCAATCATCGAAGCGAAACTCGATAAGGGTAAAGGACCTGTCGCGACCGTTCTTATTCAGAACGGAACGCTTCACACGGGAGATAATCTCGTTGCGGGTACGATTACCGGCAGGGTAAGAGCAATGATCGACGACAAGGGCAGAACCGTCAAAGAAGCGGGTCCGTCCATGGCGGTTTCAATTCTTGGCTTGGAGGAAGTTCCGAACGCAGGCGATTCTATTTACGCCGTAGAACAGGACAAACTCTCCAAACTCGTCGCTCAGGAAAGAAGAAACAAAGAAAGAGAAGAGATGATAAAACAATCTCAGAAAATTACTCTCGACGATTTGTTCTCCAAGATCAGCGACGGTAATCTCAAAGCGTTGAATATCCTTATCAAAGCGGACGTTCAGGGTTCTGTTGAAGCGGTTAAGCAATCCCTTCTCGAACTTTCCAACGAAGAGGTTAAAGTCAACGTTATTCACGCCGCGGTCGGCGCGATTAACGAAACGGACGTCATGCTCGCCGATTCTTCCAACGCGATCATTATCGGATTCAACGTTCGTCCCGATTCCAACGCCAAAACTTTGGCTGAAAGAAGTAAGGTCGATATCAGGCTCTACAGAATTATTTACGAGGCTATCGACGACGTAAAGAATGCAATGAAAGGGCTTATCGCACCGAAAACTCAGGAAATTTACATGGGTAAAGCGGAAGTTCGTCAGACGTTCAAAATCACCGGCGTCGGAATGGTTGCGGGTTGTTATGTAACCGAGGGCAAGATCATCAGAAACGGAAAACTGCGTATTTACAGAAACGACGTTATGATCTGCGAAGGAAACGTAAACCAACTTAAACGTTTCAAAGACGACGTGAAAGAAGTTTCCCAGGGCTTTGAATGCGGTATTTCTATCGAGAATTTCAACGATATTCAAATCGGCGATTTTATCGAGAGTTATCTCATAGAAGTTAAACCCGTAGTATAAAACAATCGAATTTGCCGACATGTTAAATGTCGGCATTTTTTGAAGGGAGGTAACATGAAAGAAAAAAGAGAAAAAAGATTGAACAGCGAATTTCAGAAAGAAATATATTCGATCTTGAAAAATAAGATAAAAAACCCCGCGATATCGGAGATGTTCAGCATCTCGGAAGTCGACGTGACAAATGATTTAAAACACGCTAAAGTATTTGTTTCCGTTTTTTCAACCGATAAAGTAAAGGCTCAGGCAACGTTCGAGGCGATTTGCGCGTCGGCAAAAGCGGTAAGAACGGAACTCAGTAAAACGATGCGCATAAGAACCGTGCCGGAACTTCATTTCGTCACGGATAATTCGACGGACTACGGCAACAAAATCGATAAAATTCTCAGCACGCTCACTTACGTCACGTCTGCAGACGACGAAACGGTAACCGAAAGCGGCGAGATTAAGGATGACTGAAATGACGCTAAAAGAAATTGCTACGGAGTTAAAGAAATTCGACAGTGCGCTCATTTTTTCGCACGCAAGACCGGACGGCGATACGCTCGGTTCGGCGATGGCGTTAAAAACCGCGCTTATTAATCTCGGAATGGAAGCGGACGTCGTATGCGCGTCGGATATCCCGGAAAAATACGATATTTTTCCCGCTTTTAAAACGATAAAAAAGCCTGCCGAGATCAATAAAAAATACGCCGCGCACGTTTCCGTCGATATTTCGGTGGAAAGTATGTTCGGCGACAGTTATAATCTTTACGCGAAAAACGCGAATCTTTTCAATATAGATCACCACGTTTCAAATTCGCGTTATGCGAAGTATAATTTTGTCAGGGATAATGCGGCTTGCTGTGAAATTATCTATGAGTTTATGCAATGTCTTGGCGCGGAAATCACGAGCGAAATAGCCGATTATCTCATTCTCGGAATAATCACCGATACGGGCAACTTCATGCATAGCAACGTGACCGAGAATACTTTTTTTGTCGCGTCGAAACTCGTTGCGGCGGGCGCGAGGATTCACGATATTACGTATCGGATGTTCAAGGATCAGACCAAGGTGAGAGCATTGCTTTTTGCAAGGGTTATTTCCAAAATGAGATTTTTCCTCGATGATAAACTTGCGATTATATCCGTTCTGGCGGATGATTTTGAGCAGACGGGCGCGAAACAGGAATTGACGGAAGGTTTTATCGATTTTCCGCTTTCGATTCGCGGCGTGGAAGTCGCCGTTTCTATCATGGAGTCGAAAAATAACTGTTATAAGGTAAGTTTCAGGAGTAAAGGAAAGGTAAACGTAAACGAAGTCGCTTACGTTTTCGGCGGTGGCGGACATATTCTTGCGAGCGGCTGCATGATCTGCGGGTTTTACGAGGACGTGAAAGACAAAATAATCAAAGCCGTCTCCGACGTCCTTTGATTCAGAGATTATGCAATATGGATTCGACAACGAATGAATATGAACGGATTTTTAAATATTTATAAGCCCAAGGGCGTCAGTTCGGCAAAGGTTCTCAATTCGCTGAAAAAATCTTTGAAAGGCGTAACGATAGGTCATATGGGAACGCTTGACCCGCTTGCAAGCGGGGTTTTACCTGTCGCGCTCGGAAAATCTACCAGATTATTCGATTATTTGCTTGACAAGGACAAAACTTACGTCGCGACATTTGCGTTCGGCTATGAAACGGACACGCTCGATCTCGAGGGAAAAGTCGTCCGTACGAATGATTACGTTCCGTCGGAAGCGGAGTTGACGGAAAAATCTGCCGCGCTTATCGGCGATATAATGCAGGTTCCGCCCGTCTTTTCGGCTAAATGCGTCAACGGGAAGAGAAGTTATCAACTCGCGCGCAAGGGCGAGGAGTTTGAACTTCCCCCTAAAAAAGTTACGATCAATTCGATAAAACTAATCGATAAGGTATCCGACGGCGAATACAGGTTTGAGATTTCGTGCAAAGGCGGAACTTATATCAGATCGATTGTCAGAGATCTTGCCGCTCTGTGCGGCACGGTCGGAACGATGACAGATCTTGTCAGGACAAAGTCGGGAGTATTCGGAATTGAAAACAGCGTTAAAGCCGAAGATTTTCTTTTGGCAGATAATAAGGAGGAATTTCTTATCGCCCCCGAACACGTTGTTTTTTTTCCCGAGATTCGTCTTAACGAAAGAGAGAGCGTAAGACTGTTTAACGGTCTTTACGACGTCTTCCCTTATTCCGACGGCTTATATAAGATTTTTGCGCCCGACGGATTTTACGGAATCGGCGAAGTGACAGGCGGAAAAATTAAAACCAAAGCGTATATCAGAGACTGAAATGAAAATTGTAAATTACGGCGAAAGCGACTTTGAAGAAATTATTTTACTTCTCGGTTATTTTGATTGTATTCATATCGGGCATCGGGAATTAATAAAAAAAGCGATAAATCTGAAAGACGTAAAAGATTGTAAAATTGCTTTATTTACCTTTAAAAATGATAATTTTTCCAAGGACGGGGCGTTGCTGTTGTTCGATGAAAGAATTGCAAAAGCCGAGCGGTTGGGCGTTGACGAAATCGTAGTTGCGGATTTTAACGAAAACTTTAAAAACACTTCTTGCGAAGATTTTATCCGTGAACTTCATCGGACGCTTAATATATCCGCCGTAGTTTGCGGGTTTGATTACAAATTCGGAAAAAACGCCGCCGGCAACGCGCAAACGCTTACCCGCATATGCGAAAAAATGAATACGCCTTGTTTCGTCGTTCCGAAAACAGAGGCGAACGGTGAAAAAATTTCTTCAACGCTTATAAAATCCCTGTTAAGACAAGGGAAAATTAAAGAGGCGAACAATCTCCTCGGCGAGGAGTATTCGCTCACGGGCCAGGTCGTTCACGGTCGGGAAGTTGGCAGAACCATAGGTTTTCCCACGGCAAACGTCAATGTCCCGGCAAACAAATTCCGCATTAAAAACGGCGTCTACAAAACGCGCGTTCTGATCGACGGAAAAGTCTACGACGCGATAACAAATTACGGCGCGCGCCCGACTTTTAATCTCGGCGAAGTGCTTACGGAGTCGTTTATAAAAAACTTCGACGGTGATATATACGGAAAAATAATAACCGTGTTTTTCGTTGATTTTATCAGGGATATTGAAAAGTTTTACGACGCGGATAAATTGAAAGAACAACTTGAAAAGGATAAAAAATATGATTAAATTCGGACCGAGCGGAAACAGCGAAAGTTTTCTTCAGCAAAAAGATAAGTCCACCGAGAACGCGGCGAAATGGTGTCGCGGGATGGGGCTGGACTGTTATGAATATTCATTCGGCAGGGGCGTAAACTTAAGCGAGGAAAAAGCGATAAGTATAGGCAACGCTTTTAAAAACGAAGGACTTGAACTCAGCGTTCACGCGCCGTACTTCATAAACCTCGCAACGCCCGAAGAGGAAAAAGCTTTCAATTCATATAATTACATATTGTCAAGCGCGAAAATGATGAAACTGATGCAGGGCAGGAGAATCGTATTTCATCCCGCCGCGCAAGGAAAGGCGACGCGCGATGAAGCCGTAAGCAAAACTCTCGACAGGCTAAAAATTCTGCGCGATCTAATTTATGAAAATTCTCTTGACGATATGATTTTCTGCCCGGAAACGATGGGAAAATCGGCGCAGATAGGAACTATCGAGGAAATAGCGTCGTTTTGCAAGTTGGATAAATGTTTTATTCCTACGATTGATTTCGGTCACGTCAACGCGAGAGAGCAGGGCAGCCTTAAAACGGCGGACGATTTCAAATCGCGGCTCGAATATCTTATCGGCGAACTCGGAATGGAAAAAATGAAACATTTTCACGTTCATTTTTCAAAAATACAATATTCGGTTAAGGGTGAAATAAGGCATCTGACGTTTGAAGACAATCAATACGGTCCCGAATTCGAACCGCTTGCCGAGGCGTTGAAAGAACTCGACCTCGAACCCGTAATTATTTGCGAGTCGGCGGGAACGCAGGCAGAGGACGCTCTCGCAATGAAAAGGATTTACTTCGCCGAATACCCGCCGTTCGGACGAAATAACGATGAATATGAAGAAAAATCTTTGAAAAGTTCACGGATTTTTCTTTTTTTATATATCGATATTTTATTGACATTTTTAAAAAATAGAACTAAAATTCAATTATTAAAATAATATAGAGGTAGTATGTTAAAGAAGTTAGCGAAATGTTTGCGGGAATACAAAGCCGTAACGATATTCACCATGCTGTGTATGGTGGTCGAGGCGGCGATGGAGGTTCTGATACCCCTTCTTATTTTCCGCTTCGGTAAGTGCGTTCAGCCGACCGGCGGAGGCAGTCCGGATATTGACGGAATGATTCTGAACGGTTGTCTTATGATCGGCGCGGCGATTATTTCCCTTATCGCTGGGATGCTCGGCGGAAAATTCTGCGCGAAGGCGTCTGCGGGGTTTGCCAAAAATCTTCGTCGCGATATGTTCGGGAACATCCAGAGTTTTTCGTTTGCGAACATAGACAAATTCAGCCCGTCGTCTTTGGTCACTCGTCTTACAACGGATATAACCAACATTCAGATGTCTTTCATGATGCTCATAAGAATGGCGATAAGAAGTCCGCTCATGCTGATCTTTTCGATAGTTATGAGTTTCAGTATTCATCCTTATCTTCCCACGATATTCTTCGTGACGGTGCCGTTCCTCGGAATCGGTCTTTTGATCATCATAAAAAAGGCGTTGCCGATTTTTAAAAAGCTATTCACCAAATACGACGCGATGAACGAGTCGGTTCAGGAAAATATCGGCGGAATGCGCGTCGTAAAAGCATACGTCAGAGAAGATTACGAATCGAAGAAGTTCGCCGGGGTTTCAAATGAATTGTGCAGAGAATTCACCAAAGCGGAGAAAATACTTGCTTTTAACTCGCCGCTTATGCAGATTTGTCTGCAAGGCGCATTGCTTGCGCTCGGGTTTTTCGGCTCGAGAATAATTCTTTTCACAACGGGAACCACGCTCGACGCGTTCGGTTTGCAGAGTCTTACGACTTATTCGTTGCAGATTCTTATGTCGCTTATGACGATCTCGATGATGTTCGTCACGATCGTAATGTCGCTCGAATCCGCTCGCAGAATAGTGGAAGTTCTCAGCGAAAAAAGCACGATCACGAATCCGTCCGACCCCGTAATGCAGGTTAAGAACGGTGATATTGCTTTTGAAAACGTAAGTTTCAAATATTCAACCGAAGCAAAAAAATATGCGCTCGAAAATATCAACCTCGATATAAAATCAGGGCAGACCATAGGCGTCATAGGCGGCACGGGGTCGTCCAAAACAACGCTTGTCAACCTCATTTCGCGGTTATACGACGTTACGGAAGGTTCGGTTAAAGTCGGCGACGTAGACGTTAGAAAATACGATACGGACGTGCTTCGTAAGAGCGTGGCGGTTGTGTTGCAGAAAAATATGCTTTTCAGCGGAACTATTAAAGAAAATATCCGCTGGGGCAAAGAGGACGCAACCGACGAGGAGATAATCGCCGCGTGCAAACTTGCTCAGGCGGATGAATTCATAACGCAGTTTCCTAACGGATACGATACGGTTATCGATCAGGGCGGCGCGAACGTCTCCGGAGGGCAAAAACAACGTCTTTGCATCGCGCGCGCTATAATTTCCAGCCCGAAAGTGCTTATTCTCGACGATTCGACGAGCGCGGTCGATATGAAAACGGACGCGCTTCTTCGCGACGCGTTCAAAAAGTTTATTCCCGAAACAACGAAGATAATCATCGCCCAGAGAATCGCTTCCGTTATGGATGCCGATCAGATCGTCGTTATGGAAAACGGAAAGATAAACGCGGTCGGATCGCACGAACAACTGATTGAAACAAACGAAATTTACAGAGAAGTTTACTATTCTCAGAATAAAAACAGCGAAAGCGAAGGAGGCGGACAGAATGGCTAAAACGGCAGCAATGAACGGAAAAAAACCGTCGGCGCATATGGGCGGAAAAGCCGATTTCGGTTCGCTTAAGAGAGTGATAGGCTTGCTTTTTAAGAATTATAAAGGTTTGCTTTTCGCTGTCGGTATCTGTCTTGTGGTCAGCGCGATATCGGGTTCGATCGCAGGTGTTTTCCTTCAGAATTTGTATAAACAATTCGATATGGTTCTTAAAGGCGGCTCGCCGGACGAAGCATGGAGAAACGTGCTTGTAATCCTTTCGACAATGCTCGGGATTTACGCGCTCGGCTGGATAGCGAGTTTGTTGCTCGGTCAGTTCGGCGCGGTTCTCACGCAAAGGTTTTTGAGAGATATGCGCAACGAAATGTTCGACAAGATGGAAAAATTGCCGATCAAATATTTCGACCGCAACGCTCACGGCGACATAATGAGTATTTACACGAACGATATAGACGCCATTCGCCAACTTGTATCGCAATCGCTACCGCAACTTTGCATGACGACGATAACGCTCGTTACGCTGACGTTCGTAATGCTTTATTACAGTATTATTCTTTGGGCGATAGTTGTGGTCGGCGTAATCGCGATACTTTTCCTGACGAAGAAAATCGGCGGAAAAAGCGCGAAATACTTTATGGCGCAACAGCGTTCCGTCGGTAAAGTCGAGGGGTATATCGAGGAGATGATGAACGGGCAGAAAGTCGTTAAAGTTTTCTGCCACGAAGAAAAAACGCTTAAAGGCTTCGACGTTCTCAACGAGGAATTGTTCGACGTTTCGGATAAGGCAAACGGCTTTTCCAATATGCTTATGCCGATCATTCACAATATCGGTAACATAATGTACGTCGTAATCGCTTTTATCGGTTGCGGAATTTACATTATGTCAAACGGACAGGGCATTAACATAGGATTCGAAGGGCTTATAAAAACAGGTAGTTTCGTCGAAACTCTTACCATTCCCGTCGTCGTTGCGTTCCTCGGAATGGCCCGTCAGTTTGCAAACCAGATGGGGCAGATATCAAATCAGATCAACTCGGTAATAATGGCTATGGCAGGCGCGGCGAGAGTGTTCGAACTCATCGATCAGAAACCCGAAGAAGATAACGGCTACGTAACGCTCGTAAACGTCGAAAAAGACGAGAACGGCGAACTGCGCGAAACCGATAAGAGAACGGGTATGTGGGCGTGGAAACACCCGCACAGCGCGGATTCCACCATTACGTACACGCCGCTACAGGGCGCGATCGTTATGGATGACGTGGATTTCGGTTACGACGAAAATAAAATCGTTCTTCACAACATTTCGCTTTACGCCGAGCCGGGGCATAAAATCGCATTCGTAGGCGCGACAGGCGCGGGTAAAACGACGATAACAAACCTGATCAACAGATTTTACGATATTGCCGACGGAAAAATCCGTTACGACGGAATCAATATTAACAAAATCAAGAAAGGCGATTTAAGACGTTCTCTGGGAGTCGTTCTGCAGGATACCAACTTGTTTACGGGAACGGTTATGGATAATATCCGCTACGGAAAACTCGACGCAACCGACGAGGAGTGTATTGCCGCCGCGAAACTTGCCGGCGCGGACGATTTCATAACGCGCTTGCCGAAAGGTTATAACACGGAACTTTCGGGTAACGGCTCGAATCTTTCGCAAGGGCAGAGACAACTTATTTCCATTGCGAGAGCCGCCGTCGCAGATCCGCCCGTGATGATTCTCGACGAGGCCACGTCGTCTATCGATACGAGAACAGAAGCGATAGTTCAGCGCGGAATGGATAAACTTATGGAAGGCAGAACGGTGTTCGTTATCGCGCACAGACTTTCCACGGTTATGAATTCCGACGTTATAATGGTTCTCGATCACGGCAGAATAATCGAGCGCGGAAGCCACGAAAAACTCATCGCCGAAAAGGGAACTTATTATCAACTTTATACCGGAGCGTTTGAACTCGAATAAAACGGTTTTGAATAAGGAGTGAGAAATATGAAAGACGCAATCGAAACGTTGCTTACGAGAAGAAGTATAAAAAAGTATAACGTAAAACCGATTCCCGATGACGTACTTAATAAAATTCTCGAGGTCGGAACATACGCGCCGACGGCAAAGAATATGCAGAAACCGATAATTATCGTCATTCAGGATAAAAAGGTACGCGCGCAAATCGCTGAAGAAAACGCGAAAATAATGGGTATGGAAGATTTCGATCCGTTTTACGGCGCGCCCGTCGTTCTGCTTGTCGCGGCGGAGAATTGCCCCACGGCGGTTTACGACGGCAGTTGCGTTATCGATAATATGCTTAACGCGGCTTGGGCTTTGGGCGTAGGTTCGTGCTGGATTCACCGCGCGAAAGAGGAACTTGAAAGCGATTTCGGTAAAAATCTTTTAAAATCGCTCGGCATAACCGGCGATTATGTCGGAATCGGTCATGTCGCCCTCGGTTATTTCGACGGAGAACCGCCG
>ERZ780139.1884-NODE-1884-length-16978-cov-9.441588_pt1 | contig 16978 bp, 10 predicted proteins | sample MGYA00511476_ERZ780139 | MGnify/ENA primary metagenome ERZ780139 (study PRJEB29588, sample SAMEA2158190) | human gut metagenome | biome: human gut; feature: human-associated habitat; material: faeces | place: Denmark | collected 2008/2010 ... | reverse complement strand
GATTCCCATTTGCCTGTTTGCGGGCTGCTCCTTCTGCCTGTTTTGCTCATCTCTTTATACGGAATATAGATTCCGTTCTCAAAATCTCATATTTTGGCAAAACCGCCGAAAGGCGGCGACGCAAAGCCAGATGGGTCTAACGCCTCTCCGAATGGAGAATACGCTATGACAGCCGGTTGCACCCTTACTGATGTATTCGTTTGTCACTGCTCCGTCCGGCTTTGCTGGAACGGAGCTTTTTTCGTGAGGGGGTGGCTGACGATCCGACGAACATTTCGAGCGTTTTGCACCGAACAGGGAAAGACTGCTTTGCTTGCCAAGTGGGATATTGAGCGAAATTTACCACTCACGCCGGATGATGTGACTTTCGGCAGTCACAAAAGAGTTTGGTGGACATGTCCGAACGGCCACTCATGGCAGGCGATGGTCTACACCCGCAGCGAGGGAACAGGCTGCCCCTATACTGCACGGGGCGCAAGGTTACGCCTAAACAGGGCGGCCTGATGAAGCAGTTTCCGCTGCTCGCGGCAGAGTGGGACGTCGAGAAGAACGCACCCCTGACGCCGCAGGATGTGACGACCGGCAGCCACAAGCTGATCTGGTGGAGATGCCCAAGGGGCCATTCCTACCGTTCCGCCGTGAAAACACGGGCGCAGGGCAGTGGGTGTCCGTACTGCGCGGGAAAGAACGTCCTGCCAGAGGAAACCTCCCTTGCGGCTGAGTATCCGTCGATCGCGAAAGAATGGGATGCGGCAAAAAACGTGCCGCTTTTGCCTACGCAGGTGATCTCCGGCACAAGGCGCAAAGTCTGGTGGCGCTGTCCGAAAGGCCATTCGTGCAGCGCGGCGACGGCTGTCCTTACTGCGCCAACCGAAAGGTGCTGCCGGGATTCAACGACTTAGCGACCGCAGCGCCGCTGGTGGCGAAGCAGTGGCACGAGACCCTCAACGGCGCACTGACACCGGAGATGGTGACCGCGGGCAGTCACAAAAAGGCGTGGTGGCAGTGCTCTTACGGCCATGTCTGGAAAGCCACCATCTACTCGCGCGCGGGCGTGCAGCAGTGCGGCTGTCCCGTCTGCGCCGGAAGAACGAGAGCCGGGAAGACATAAAAATCAGTGCCTGCCGCAAGGCGGACTTTATATAGATACTTTGTATTTTGGAGGAAAGCAAATTGAAAAAGAAGTTCTTATCACTCCTGTTGTGCTTCTGCATGGCTCTTTCCCTTTTGCCCTCTGCCGCCCTTGCGACTGACGGCACGGGCTCTGCCGAACCTGCTGCGCCAAGCACTGAGGGCACTACCACAGAAACCAGTTTTGTCTGTGGCGGCTGTGTGATCGAATTCTCGGAAAACGGCGCCGACCCCGAAACCTATACGGCGACCGTCCGGGCGCTGACGCCGGAAGAGGCAGCGAACAATAATGTTGACAAGAGCAAGCTCGGCAAGCTCGATGGTACCGGGAATAGCTGGGACGGCAACGGAGATTGGGCAAGCGCCGGAGAGAATAAAAACGTCGCCCCCTATTGGAAGACTTACAAGGATGTCACAACGAAAGTCGTCATCAAGAGCGGCGTAATCTCTCTCGGTGGTGCTGCTTTCACCCGTTTTGACAAGGTGACTTCCCTTGTATGGGATGGCGATCCGACCGTTACAGAGATCAACAACAATTTCCTGATGTGCAGCAGCATCAATGAGCTGACAATCCCTGCCACGGTTCAGTCGATCGGCGGTTATGCCTTCGGCAAATATCATAATACGGGCACTGCGCCGACGAAGGTTACCCTGCAGAATCCGTCTGTTATCTGTAACGACGGCTCTTTCGCATATCAGGATAAGGACCAAGTCTTGATCGAGGTAAATACGAGCGATGATATCTCCGATCTGCTCGCGTATGCTGAGACGAACGGCTACCGTGTCAAAAACCTTGCGGATTGCGGTGAGGGTACCGAGAATGGCATCTCCTGGGCCTACTCCAGCGGCGTTCTGTCCCTGTCCGGCAGAGGTGCAATGAAAGATTACTCCGCTGAAGACCCCGCGCCGTGGAGTGAACATATGGGCAAGATCGCCACTGTGAGCATTGCGGACGGCATTACCAGCATTGGCGCGAACGCCTTCAAGGGTGCTATGAATTTGACGAGCATCCGCTTCCCGCAGAGCGTCACTTCGATCGGCGACTCGGCCTTTGAAGGCACCGGCCTCACCGGTAAGGTGCGCGTTCCGGCCACTGTTTCGGCCATTGGCAACGATGCGTTCAAGGGTATCAGTGCAGCCGTGTACATCTACAACGGTATCTGGAACCATGACGGTCAGACTAATCTGATCGACGATACAAAAATCGGCACCGAAAAGATTGTCCACTATATCTACGGCGCCAACATCGGCGGTAGCACCTATCCGCGCACGACGAATGTACTGCTGGGCGTTGCAGAGGACGGAACCGCCTATGTGGACGCTTACAGCAACGGTATTGTCGGCGGATTCGACTGGGATGGCGGCTATCATTACGTTGAAGTCGCCCCGGATAACGATCTGAATAGAAATGACGATATGAGCATCGTTTCCCCGCTGTACATAAAGAGCACCAAGACGGTCTGGCCCCACAGCGGCGATGTTAACCCGCGGGTGAAAAAGGTCGTTATCGGCGATAATGTGGTCAGTTTGTCCACTGGCCTCTTTGCCTACTGCAGCAACCTCACGGAGCTGCAGATCCGCGGCCAGCATCTTACTACCATCGGAAATAACGTCTTCATGGGAACGAGCATTGAAAATGTGAACCTCCCGGCTACGGTAACTTCCATCGGTGCCTATGCTTTCGGCCAGTATGGTGGCATCGGAAAGAACCCCCTGTCGATCACGCTCAACTGCGAGAAGACCCAGATCAAGTTTAACGGTAAGACGGAAGAAACAGAAGATGAACCCTTCTCCAAACTTGTCTTCAGCAGCGCCGATCTGAGCAATCCTCAGAGCATCCTTCTGCGCGCGCACGGAAGCACGAATGCGCAGGCCTACGCGAATTCCGTTGGTTATACGTTTGTCGACCTGGATGCAACGGGCGCCCAGATCGGTTCGACGAACACCCATTGGAGCATCAAGAATAATGACACCCTGCTGATCTATGGCAACGGGACTACCGGCGATTTTACGGCCGATGAGGCAAAGCCTTGGGCTAAAGAGACCGGTATCACGAAGATCGAGGTTGCCGCCGGGGTGACGACTGTCGGCAAGTATCTGTTCTCCGGGATGAATACGGTGACCGATGTCTCGATCAACAACGGCGTTGAAACGATCAGCGAGTATGCATTTTATGACCTGCCCGCTTTGAAGAGCGTGGCGCTCCCGTCCTCCGTTTCTTCCGTTGGCGAATACGCCTTTGCGCTGTCTGCGGAGAGCACAGAAGCGTTTGCGTTCGGCGTGGCCAACGCAAAGGCAACCATTGCTCCTACCGCGACTGAAAACCGAAATGCAACGATGGATCAGCCCAAGGCCAACGGCAGTTGCGGCAAAGGTAGCGACGGTTCCTATCAAAACAATGTGGTCTACAAGTTGGATGCGGACGGAACGCTGACGCTGACCGGCAGCGGTGTGATCGGCGAATTTGCCTGGAACGGCAAGGATCAGCCCTGGAATGCTTTCCGCGCCCAGATCAAGAAGGTCGTTATCGGTGAGGGCATTACCACGATCGGTTCCGGAGCGTTTGCGTATTGCAAGAACATCGAATCCGTCAAGCTGCCGACCAGCAGTCTTACATCGATCGGTCGCAATGCGTTTATGGATGCGGGTACGAAGAATGCGTTTGCCAACTTCACGGTCCCCGCGTCGGTCACGAAAGTCGGCTCCTACGCATTTGGCTATTATCAGGAAAACGCCGACGCAAAGCTCTCCGGTATCACGCTTGGCAATCCGAACACCGAGATCACGAAATCTTCCTTTAACGGAAATAGCAACACCCCCAACAGCACCGTGACGATCTACGTTAGAAATAAAGGCGCGGATTGCCTTGTGAAAACTCAGGCCGCAGCGTTTGGCTACAAGTATATCGATCTGGATGTGTATTACTCCGCTGATCTCACTGCAAATAACCTGAAGTATGAGCTTTATGACGGTATTCTGACCTTGACTGCCATCGATCCCGAGAAGAAAGCAACCATCCCGAGCGAGCAGCCCTGGGCGGATGCGGATAAGGCGGGCGAGATCACCAAGATCGTTATTGGAAGCGGCGTGAGAGAGATTCCTGCAAATGCGTTTAAGGACTACACCGCGCTGAAGGAGATCGAACTTCCCATGACGCTGCGTACCATTTGCAGCAGCGCGTTTGCGGTTACCGCCGCAAATGACACCGAACTGACCGTTACGATCCCCAAGTCGGTCACTGATCTGGCGGGCAACGCATTTGACAACCGCAGCAATGTGAAGATGACTGTTTACGCCAACACGGACGGCGCTAATTTCTACGCCTCCGGTGTCACCAAAACGGTCAAGAAAGAATTCAAGGTCCTGCTGATCGGCAATAGCTACTCCGAGGATGCCTCTGACTGGAACAGCAGCATGATCAGCCAGTCGTATAAGATCTTCAAGAGCCTTATGGGCAACGATGTCGAGCTGGAGATCGGCCTGATGGCCAGCGGCGGCAAGGCCCTTGCATGGCACGCCACCAATGCCTTTACGAACGAGGCGAAGTACTCCCTGCGCCTGGCGGGTGAGGACGGAAAATGGACGACCGACAGATCCGTTAGCACCATCAAGGATGCGCTGGCCTATGACGAGTGGGATGTTGTTTCCCTGCAGCCATATGGTGAGGAAACGACTTCCGGTACCGCCGGTAACAATCAGGGCGACTATGCCTTCGATGAAGATCGCTTCGGCAAGCTCGATCAGTCTATCCCCTACTTCCTCGACCTGACCGAAACCTATGTTCCCCACGCCAAGGTGTATTACTATATGCACCTGACCGAGCATGGCCTGACGAACTACGCTGACGCTCTCACAGACACGAACGTGGTTAAGGTGTATAATGACCGTGCGTCCATGGCACAGGCTGTCATGAACTACTACGGGACTGTGAATACCAGCAAGCGCCTGGCGGGCGTGGTTCCTGTCGGTACTGCCATCCAGAACGCCAGAACGACTTATCTGACCACACTGTCTAACGCCACGAGTAGTAGCGCGGTCACTCTCGAAAACGATCCCGTTTTTGGCCTGCAGCGTGACGGCGGACACCTGAGCTTTAATGTCGGTCGCTATATCGCGGCGCTGACTTTCGCTGAAAAGATCATCCCTGCCAGCTTCCGCAACGGCCAGATCGATTGCGGTATGCGTGCATCGGAATCTGTTGGCAAGCTTCCCGCTCAGTATGAAGAGATTGCCCGCAAGGCTGTTGACGCCGCGATCAAAACACCGTATCAGCTGACCACGATCAGCGGATACGAGACGGATCCCATCGGTGCGATCAAGACTGCGGCAGAAAGCACCTATGAGGAGAGCGCATGGGCTTCCGAGGCTGCGTTTAAGGCTGCCGTTGAAACGAAGATCGCCGACTTTGCCGGTGCAAAGGTTGAGTCCGTCGCTTTCTCTGACGGCACGGCGACTGTGGAGCTGCGCTATGGCTACTCCACCGCCACGGCAGAGATCACCTATTCGCCCGATGCTGTTGCGGCGCAGTGGACCGCCTACATCGAGTCCACCAAACTCGGCTCCACCACCGTTCCCGGCTCTGACAAGAAGTACAGCGAGGCCCCGGACATTCAGAAGGCGATGACTGATGGTTATTCCGCCATCTTGGCAGCGACGACGGCGGATGCTGCGACCAAGGCGCTGGAAGATTCCAAGACTGCACTGCTGAACGCTGTGAAGGACTATGTCAAGTTCCTTGCTGATACTGTTTACAAGAACGGTGAGGCAACCGTCATCGGTGATAAGTCCTACACCGTCAGCGAAAGTGACTATCGCACGGCTATTACCGCAATCACCGGCGCAGAAAATGTTTCCGGTGTGCTGAGCGCCTATGACACCATGCTGACCAAGCAGGTCACCAAGACGATCCCGACCGTTACGATCACGGCCAATAAAGCCACGATGACCGGCAGCGGAACGGTGAAGCTCACAGTCAACGCTCCTGCTGGCGTTAAGGTGGAGGTCACGTGCGATGATGCCAGCATTACGGTGAAGGACAATGGCGATGGCACGTTCTCGGCCTATCTGCCTAATGCGACCAAGGATTACACCTTTACGCTCAACACGGAGGAGAACGGTAATTACACGGCTGCAACGGCTTCCTGCCCGGTTTCTGTGACGCGCCGTTCCTCTTCTGCTGCCAATCCCGGCAGCACCGTTTCCGTCCCCTCCACCCCGAACGGCACGGTGACCGTCACCCCGTCCAACGCCTCCAAGGGTACGAACGTGACCGTCACGGTGAAGCCCAGCGAGGGCTATGAGCTCGGTTCCATTGAGGTTCTCGACAAGAACGGCGATTCGCTCAAGCTCAAGGATCTCGGCAACGGCAAGTACAGCTTTGTCATGCCGGATGGCAAGGTCAGCGTCGAGGCGGAGTTCGTTAAGACTGCTGCTACCAGCTTTGCTGATGTTCCCGCGAACGCTTACTTTGCCGATGCAGTGAAGTGGGCAGTCGATAAGGGAATCACCAACGGCCTGTCTGACACGATGTTTGGCCCCTACGAGTCCTGCACGCGTGCGCAAATCGTTACTTTCCTGTGGCGTGCCGCGGGCAGCCCCGAGCCGAAGACCGCAAGCAGCTTCACGGACGTTTCCGCGAGCGCTTACTACGCCAAGGCCGTCGCCTGGGCGATCGAGAACGGCATCACGAACGGCATGACTGAGACGACGTTTGCCCCGAATGCGACCTGCACCCGCGGCCAGAGCGTGACGTTCCTGCACCGTGCGCTCAAGGGCACCGCGAGCGGCAGCACGAACTTCACCGACGTGAAGTCCGACGCGTTCTACGCTGATGCGATTAACTGGGCGGTTGCGAATAACGTGACGAACGGTACTTCCAACACGACGTTCAGCCCCAACGCGGACTGCACGCGCGCGGAGATCGTGACGTTCCTCTACAGAGCCTATCAGGGCAAGTAAATCCAGCTGAAAAAAGCGGCGGTTCTGATGAACCGCCGCTTTTTTGCGCCGCCTTGACAAGCGCGGCCGCCCTCGGTATACTATGACCAAAAGCAAGACGGCAGTCAAAAATGCAGACGAGTTTGAGACATCAAACTCGAAAAGAGGAGAGCAAATGAAGTATCTTGGAAAGCCCGCGGGCATGTGGGCGCTGTTTGCCGGATCGTTTGAAAAGCACCTGACGGTCGAATTCGACCTGACCGCGGGGCAGGCGAAGGACGTTGCGGCGCGCGCCAAAAAGAAATATCGCGAGATCATCGCGAAGCTGCCGGAATTTGACAAGCGCGACCGCTTCGAAATGAACATCGTCAACTGCGCGATGCTCGCCGCGTTTATCTTGTGCATGCCGCAGCGGCCGGACATCAAAACGCTGACGGACTACTACGCCGCGGCGATGATGACGCCTACGATGAAGGCTTTCTGCCGCGCGAGCGGAAAGAAAAAGTTCACGCCCAAGGACATCGAGGGCATGAAGGCGACGGCGAAGCTGCGCGCGGGCGACCGCAACCCCTATTCGTGGAACATGGACTTTTTCGAGTACGAGGACGGCAGCGGCTACGAGGCACGCTTCACGACCTGCGGCATCTGCACGCTGATGCAGGCGTTGGGGCTCTACGATCTGACGCCCGCGCTGTGCCATCTCGACTACACGATGAGCGACGCGGGCGGCGCGTCGGATTTCGTGCGCGAGTACACGCTCGCCTCCGGCGGCCCCTACTGCGACTGCGGGTATCACAAAAAGCAGTGAAAAAACAAAAAGAATGCGTCTTTCGATGCATCCTTTTTCCTTTATGTAGGGGACTCAATCTTCGTTGTAGGCATCCGAGGCCTTGATACGCTGGTACATATCCTGCATCTGGCGGTCGATCTCAGCGATCTTGCCCGCGCATTCGAACATCTCCTCGTTGATGCCCTCGGGCAGCTTCGTTTTGTCGACCTTGTAGCGGATATCGTGCTCAAGGCTCGCCCAGAAGTCCATGGCGATCGTGCGCAGCTGGATCTCCGCCACGACGTATTCCGTCCGGTCGGAGAGGTAGACGGGCACCTTGATGTCCATGTGCAGCGAGCGGTAGCCGTTGTAGTTCGGCGTCTGGATGTAGTCCTGCTTTTTGACGATCTCCACGTCCGTCTGCCGCGCCAGCATTTCGCCCACGCGGTAGACATCGTCGATGTAGCTGCAAACGACGCGCACGCCCGCGATGTCGTTGATGTTTTTTCGCGCGGACTCGATCGAGAGCGGCAGGCCGCGCTTGATGAGCTTGGCGACAATGCTCGATTGCGATTTGACGCGCCCGTCGATGTGATGAATGGGATTGCGTGCATAAAGAACATTGAATTCACTGTTGAGAATATTGAATTTCAACGTGAGCTGCCGAACCGCCGCGTCATAGAGATTCTGCATGACAAGAAAGTCATGCGGATCCTCGCAGAGGGTCAGGTTGTTTGCGCTTCTGTTCATTTGCAAACCTCCGTTTTCAGGTCAATTCTTTCGATCACACCCTTAGTATAGCAGAAGAGAGCACCTTGTCCAAGAGGTTTTTGTTCAGTGACCGATAAGAAACGGCACGGCGCGTGAACACCCGCCGTGCCGTTTTCCGTGCGGTCACGACTGTGCCATGCGCTCGAGAAGCTGGAAGGCCTCTTCGAGCTTGGGGTCGATATGGTCGGTCTGCAAAGCCTCGCGCACGCAGCCTTCGATGTGCGCGCGCATGATCTGCTGGTTGGCGCTTTTGAGGAGCGACTGCGTGGCGAGAAGCTGGTTGGAGATGTCCACGCAGTAGCGGTCGTCGTCGATCATCTGCAAAATGCCGTCGAGCTGGCCGCGGGCGATTTTGAGCTTGCGGCGGACGGAATCACGATCGGCTCTCATGGCCTTAGCAGATGGAGACGGCCTGATAGCCCGCCTCATCGACTGCGGCCTTGAGCGCCGCGTCGGTCACGCTGCCGTCCACGCTGACAGTGGCGGACTTGCTCTCAAGGTCGACCTTGGCCTCCTTCACGCCGGGGACGGCGGAAAGCGCCTGCTGGACGTGGTTCACGCAGTGCATGCAGGCCATGCCCTCAATGCTGATGACTTTTTCCATGTTCGTTTCTCCTTTTTTGTTGTTACTTGCCATGGTGTGGCTGTTTGCTATCTCCACTCCGCTATCCGACGGAGAAGAAACCGTTTTCGGTGCTGCCGCCGTGTGCTTGGCCTTGAACCAGCGCAGGCGCAGCGCATTGCTCACCACAAACACCGAGCTGAAGCTCATCGCGAGCGCGCCGAGCATCGGGTTCATCTTGAGCTGGAAGGCGGGGTAGAAGATGCCCGCCGCGATGGGAATGCCGATGGCGTTGTAGAAGAACGCCCAGAAGAGGTTCTGTTTGATGTTGCGGATGACCGCGCGGCTCAACTGCACGGCGGTCGAGACGTCGAGAAGATCGCTGCGCATCAGCACAATATCCGCCGACTCGATAGCGACGTCCGTGCCCGCACCGATGGCGATGCCGACGTCTGCGCGCGCAAGGGCGGGCGCGTCGTTGATGCCGTCGCCGACCATGGCAACCTTCTTGCCGCCCTCCTGCAGGCGGCGGATCTCGCGCTCCTTATCCTGCGGCAGCACCTCGGCCACCACGCGGTCCACGCCGACCTGGCGGCGGATGGCCTCAGCGGTCTTGGCGTTGTCGCCCGTGAGCATGACGACCTCGATGCCCATGTTCGAGAGCTCGGCAATGGCCTGCGCGCTCGTGGGCTTGACGATGTCGGCCACGGCAATAAGGCCGATGAGCTTGCCGTCGAGAGCGAAGTAGAGCGGCGTCTTGCCGTCCTCGGCCAGCGCTTCGCCGCGCGCGAGCAGGTCGCTCTTTTCGATGCGGTTGGCCTCCATCATGCGGCGGTTGCCGGCAAGGCAGAGCTTGCCCTCGACCTCGCCGCGGATGCCCTGACCGGGGATCTGCTCAAATTTGTCGACGGACAGGAACGTGAGCGATTCCTTCTCCGCCTCGGCCACGATGGCCTCGGAAAGCGGATGCTCGGAGAGCTTTTCGAGCGACGCGGCGACGGAGAGAAGTTTGTCCCTGCCGATGCCGCCGTCGACGACGTCGGTGACGACGGGCTTGCCCTGCGTGATGGTGCCGGTCTTGTCGAGCACGACGCTGTTGACGCTGTGCGTCGTCTCAAGTGCTTCGGCGGACTTGATGAGGATGCCGTTCACCGCGCCGCGGCCCGTGCCGACCATGATGGCCGTCGGCGTGGCGAGACCCAGCGCGCAGGGGCAGCTGATGACGAGAACGGAAATACCGATGGACAGCGCAAATTCCACGCTGTGGCCCGTCAGCAGCCACGCTACCGTCGCAATGACGGCGATCGTGATGACGACGGGGACGAACACGCCGCTCACCTTATCGGCCAGCTTGGCGATGGGAGCCTTGGAGCTCGTGGCCTCGTCCACAAGGCGTACGATCTGGGAAAGGGCGGTATCGTCGCCGACTTTGGTCGCGCGCATCTTGAAATAGCCGGATTTGTTGATGGTCGCGCCGATGACGCTGTTTCCGGCCTGCTTTTCGACGGGGATGCTCTCGCCGGTCAGCGCGGATTCGTCGACCGAGGACGTTCCCTCGAGCACGACGCCGTCGACGGGGACGCTCTCGCCCGCCTTGACGATCAGCACGTCGCCGAGTTGGACCTCCTCGACGGGGATGACGCTCTCGACGCCGTCGCGCTCGACCGTCGCGGTCTTGGGCGCAAGGTTCATGAGCTTTGTGATGGCGTCAGAGGTCTTGCCTTTGGCGCGGGCCTCCATCGTCTTGCCCATGGTGATGAGCGTCAGGATCGTGCCTGCGGACTCGAAGTACAGCTCCATCATATAGGTGTGCACCGTGTCCATGTCCATCTGGCCAAAGCCGATGCCGATCTTATAGATGGCGTAGATGCCGTACACGATGGCGGCGCTGGAGCCCAGTGCGATCAGCGAATCCATGTTCGGCGAGCGCTGCCACAGCGTCTTGAAGCCGACGATATAGTACTGGCGGTTGATATAGACGATGGGCAGCAGCAGCAAAAACTGCGTGAATGCGAACGTCATCGCATTTTCCATGCCGAGGAAGCACGCGGGCAGCGGCCAGCCCATCATGTGGCCCATCGAGAGATAGAACAGCGGGATGGTGAAGAGGAGCGAGAGGACGAGACGCTTTTTCATGTCGCTGTACGCCTTTTGCGCGGCGCTGACGCCGCCCGTTTCAGCGGCCTTCGCGGCGGGCGCGCTGCCGGGCTTTGCATGCAGGGATGCACCGTAGCCCGCCTTTTCGACTGCGGCGATGATCTGCGCAGACGAGAGCTGGGATTCGTCGTATTCGACGACCATGCTGTTTTTCAGCAGGTTGACCGCGACCTGCTGCGCGCCTGGCTGCTTGGCGACGGCCTTTTCCACGCGGCTGGAGCAGGCGGCACAGCTCATGCCGGTCACGTCATAGGTTTCCTTTTTCAATTTGATTCCTCCTTCGGGACAAATACAATACCCGTGTGGGGTATTTTTAATTTGCCAACAGTATAGGTCGGAAATTGGAGGATTGTCAAGACCTCTTTTCGAGAAATTTCCGTTTGGGCGAAAGTTGCGGCGTTTCGGTCGGGAAAACTTACCGCCGCCGCGCCGCTGGACAGCTTGCATCCCTTATGATAAACTGACGGCATGAGTTTTATGATAAGCAGGTGAAAAATGAAGCAAAAACATATCTTGAAATGGCTTGGCATCGCACTGGGCGTGTACCTTTTATATGGGGTGCTGACAGCCATTCTCGTCCCGCTGTCGCAAAAAGAGGCGACAGGGGAGCTGTGGAGCCAGTATGAAGCCCGATTGAGCGAGGACGCATCGCAGGAGCGCGTGAGGAGCATCGAGGACACGGACAGTGCGCTGCTCTGGCGCTTGCAGCTCATCGAGAGTGCGGAAAGGGAGGTCATCTTCTCAACCTTTGACCTGCGCGCGGACGGCAGCGGACAGGATTTGATGGCCGCGCTCTATGGCGCGGCGCAGCGCGGCGTGCGGGTGCGCGTCATCGTCGACGGGCTGAACGGTTTTCTGCATCTGCAAAACAGCGGCGTTCTCCGCGCCCTCGCGGCGGAAGAAAATGTTGAAGTGAAGTTCTACGATCCAATTGACCTGCTGCGCCCGTGGAAGCTCAACTACCGCCTGCACGACAAGTATCTGATCGCCGACGGGAGCAAATACATCCTCGGCGGAAGAAATTCGAACGATTTGTTCCTCGGCTCATATCAGGAGAACCAGAACATCGACCGCGACGTGCTCGTCGTGTCGGACGGGGGAGAGGGCAGCTCGGTCTCCCAGCTTTTGACGTATTTTGAAAGCGCCTGGTCGCAGCCGGAGAATCAGACCATCACAGGCAAGACGTCCTCGCAGACCGACGCGCTGCAGGAGCGCTACGCGGCGCTATGCGCGGTGCATGGAAAAGAGCTTGCCGCCGTCGACTGGGAGGTGGAGACCGCGGCGGTCACGCATGTGAGCCTTCTCAGCGGCTCGCCGCGCGCGGAGGCGAAAGCGCCTGAGCTGTGGGACGCGCTTGTCCGCCTGATGGCGCAGGGCGATGACGTCCTGCTGCAAACGCCGTACATCATCTGCAACGACAAAATGTATAACGATTTGGAAGCACTTGCCGAGACGCGGCAGCTGCGCGTGCTGACGAATGCCGTTGAAAACGGCGCGAACCCGAGCGGCTGCTCGGACTACTTACGCGAAAAGCAAAATATTTTATCGCGCGGCGTCGACGTGTACGAGGTCGTCTGCGGTCAGTCGCTGCACACGAAGACGATTTTGATCGGGGATGATCTGAGCATCGTCGGCTCGTTCAACGCCGACATGCGCAGCGCATATCTCGATACGGAGCTGATGCTCGTCATCGAGAGCGAGGAGGTCAATGCCGCGCTGCGGCAGGAGAGCGTACAGTACATCGACCAGAGCCGCCTCGCCCTGCACGACGGCGGCACGGAATACGGCGCGCGGTTTGAAGAAATGACGCTGCCTTGGGCAAAGCGCGCGCTGTATACGATTCTGAGCGTTGTCCAGCGCCCGATCCGCCACCTGCTGTAACGAAAAGTGCGGCATAGCGGAAAATGAGGGAAAGGAATACGGATTTTGCCCGTATTTCCGTTTTTTCACCTTGCAAAAGATGTTCGGGTTTGCTATGATAAAAAATACGTATGGATACGTTCCGCTTTTTGTGGAGACAGAGGATAAGAAAGGAAGATCGTTATGATTTACACGACCGAAGTGCAGCATATGTGCCCCGTTGCGAAGGGCGCATATCACGGTCCGGCCCCGATCCCCGAAGAGGGCAAGTGGGTCCAGGCCAAGCAGATCGCCGATATTTCCGGCTTCACCCACGGCATCGGCTGGTGCGCGCCCCAGCAGGGCGCCTGCAAGCTGACGCTCAACGTCAAGGAGGGCGTCATTCAGGAGGCTCTGATCGAGACCATCGGCTGCTCGGGCATGACCCATTCTGCTGCCATGGCTTCCGAGATCCTGATCGGCAAGACCATTCTCGAAGCGCTGAACACCGACCTTGTTTGCGACGCCATCAACACCGCCATGCGCGAGCTGTTCCTGCAGATCGTCTACGGCCGCACCCAGTCCGCCTTCTCTGAGGACGGCCTTGCTGTCGGCGCGTCCCTCGAGGACCTCGGCAAGGGCCTTCGCTCCCAGGTCGGCACGATGTTCGCCACCGCCGAAAAGGGCCCCCGTTACCTCGAGATGGCCGAGGGCTACTGCTCCCGCGTCGCGCTCAACAAGGAAAACGAGATCGTCGGCTACGAGTTCATCAACCTCGGCAAGATGATGGACTTCATCAAAAAGGGTATCGATGCGAACGAAGCGCTCGAAAAGGCCAAGGGTCACTATGGTCAGTGGGACAACGCTGCCAAGTACATCGACCCGCGTCAGGAATAAGGAAGGGAGGACGAAACAATGGCTTTATTTGAAAACTACGAGAGAAGAATCGACAAGATCAACGGCGTCCTCGCTCAGTACGGTATTTCTTCCGTCGAAGAGTGCCGCGAGATCTGCAAGGCCAAGGGCTTTGACCCGTATGAGATCGTCAAGGGCATCCAGCCCATCTGCTTTGAAAACGCCTGCTGGGCGTACACCGTCGGCGCGGCCATCGCCATCAAGCGCTTTCTGGAGACCCAAACGTGCTCCGGCACGGTCATCCTCTTCGGCTGCCCCGGCGAGGAGGGCGGCTCCGGCAAGGCGTTCATGGCGCGCGACGGCGTGTTTGACGAGCTGGACGCCGCGCTCTGCTGGCATCCGGACGAGAACACAGGCGTGCGCGTGCAGACCTCGCTCGCAAACTGCCAGGTGCTCTACAAATTCAACGGCAAGGCCGCGCATGCCGGCGCCGAGCCGCATCTGGGCCGCAGTGCGCTGGACGCTGTAGAACTGATGGATATCGGTGCAAACTACCTCCGTGAGCATATGATCGATCAGGCGCGCGTCCACTACGCCATCACCGACGCAGGCGGCTTCAGCCCGAACGTCGTGCAGCCGCACGCGGAGGTCCTCTATCTCATCCGCGCGCCGCGCAGCGCACAGGTCAAGGAGCTGTATGAACGCGTCAACGACATCGCGCGCGGCGCGGCCCTCATGACCGGCACAACGGTCGAGATCGACTTTGTGAAGGCCTGCTCTGATACGATCCTGAACGACACGCTTCAGCGCGTGCTCTATGAAAAAATGGCGCAGATCGGCGTGCCCGAGATCACCGAAGCCGACGAGGCCTTCGCCCGCGAGCTGACTGAAACGGCGCTGATGGAGTATCCGAAGGCCGATCCGGTGCATCCCATCCACGATGAGCTGCTGCCCTACACGGGCCAGATCGAGTATGAATGCGGCTCGACCGATGTCGGCGACGTGAGCTGGGTCTGCCCCACGGTGCAGGCCAAGGCCGCGACGTGGGCCTTCGGCACGCCGTGCCACAGCTGGCAGGCTGTGACGCAGGGCGTCATGCCGCTCGCGCACAAGATGACGCTGTACATCGCAAAATCCCTTGCCGCGATGGGCGCGGAGCTGATGGTCAACGCGGAGCTGCTGGAGCGGGCGAAGCAGGAGCACCGCCGTCTGGTCGGCCCGGAGGGCTATGTATGCCCCATCCCGAAAGGCGTCAAGCCGCGTTCGATGGACTCGCTGCATAAGTAAGGAGGACGCCTGAAATGAAATACGCAAGTCAGATCCCGCGGGAGACCATCGCCCGCCTCGAGGCGATGGCCGCCGAAGATCCTGTGCGCTTCTGCCAGCCGCATCCGTGCCCCGGCGTCTATTCCTCGCGGGAGGACGAGGAATTCTGGTGCTACAAATGCTGGGGGCACGCGCTGGAGCAGCCCATGCCCGGATCTAACCTCGCGGAGTTTTTCCGGCAGCAGGATCTGCAGTTCCTGCTGCCTGCCGGCTTCCGCGAGGAGCGGCGCATCACCGTCAGCCACGGCTCGGACTGCATGGCAGTCGACTGCATCTGCGATGCGTACACGCCGCACCTGTTCGATTCCATCGCAGACTTCTACCTGACCACCGACCTGCCGACGGCAAATCTGGAATCGACGGTAAAACGTTTACGGAATCATCCTTCCCTGGCTTATTATGTTTCTTCTAATGAAAGTACGGAAGTGGTGGGTGCAAAAGATCTGATTATGAAATTGGATGGTACACGCGGTTATCAGATGCAATCGGAATGTGATGGTGTGCATGATGGCAGTCCCTACAAGCAAGTGAATCCGATGCAGCATTATGAGAATACGGCCTCGCCACGTGGAAGCCGTGTGGATGGTTTTAACCCAGAGTATGGAGCGCCAACGTTGCCGACCCTTGAAACTTTACGGGAGGTGATGGATGAGAAAGATTTATGGCCGATCAATAAAGAGGTCTGGGATTATCACGATGGGGGAGGCTTCCATTTAATGTCCACTATGTATAAAGATCTTGTCAATAATTACGGAACCTCGCAGTCGATAGAAGAGTTTGCTAAAAAAGGCCAGTTGGTAGGAGCAATGAATTCAAAGACAATTTGGGAGGTTTGGAATTATAATAAGCTGGACTATGGGGATCGCTATTGTTCAGGGTTATTATTCTGGTATCATAATTGTCCGGTACGCCAGGTATGTGCCCGTATGTGGGATTGGTCGTTGGAACCGACGGCTTCACTATATCATACTCAGAATGCATTGGAGCCTTTACATGCGCAGTTTGATTATTTGAAGAATATGGTTTCGGTATGTAATGATTATTATCGGTCTTTTAAAAATTACAAGGTCAAGGCTGATGTATATGATTTGAATAGCAAGAAGGTCTTTTCTTACTCTCAACGGATTGATATCGGTGAAGATGAGGTGCTGAATGATTTGTTTAAAATCGATTTTCCATCAGATATAACCCCTGTGCATTTTATCCGGCTTGGTTTGTCGGATGAAAAGGGAAAAGAAGTAGTGTCTACGTTCTATTGGCGTTCCAATGCCGCTTATGAAGGAAAGGAAATCTTAACAGGACCAACCTCTTCCGGTTTTGAATCTCTGAATGATATGCCAACGGCCCGGCTTCAGACGAAGTACAAAACGAAAGAAGTTGATGGGCGGTATTATATTGAAGTTTCGTTGAAGAATACTTCTTCCCGGATTGCTTTCTTTACGCAACTTCAATTTCTGGATAAAGCGGGCAAGCCTGTTCGCCCTTCGTTCTATACGGATAATTTTTTCTCGTTGTTGCCAGGTGAAACGAAGCAGGTACTTATTGATACATCTGTGGATAAAGTTACAGAAGGCGAGTTTTCATTAACTGTCGGCGGATGGAATGTACAGCAGAAAAAATATAAGTTGTAA
>ERZ780139.1877-NODE-1877-length-17015-cov-2.882075_pt1 | contig 17015 bp, 9 predicted proteins | sample MGYA00511476_ERZ780139 | MGnify/ENA primary metagenome ERZ780139 (study PRJEB29588, sample SAMEA2158190) | human gut metagenome | biome: human gut; feature: human-associated habitat; material: faeces | place: Denmark | collected 2008/2010 ... | reverse complement strand
TTTTTTCCGATAGCATACTGGCTCTGCCATTCCGGCTGTACAATCTGTGCTATAGCAGGGGTGGTAAGCAGGCAAGTCAGACACAAGCTCAACAGGGCCTTTTTCATGGTACTATATCTCATTTTTCTAATTTTCTATTCTATTATTATCTCATCAAAGTATATCCTCACTTCCTGTCCCGGACGTACATGCGTGAAAGGACAGTCTCCTGCTCCACGGGCTACTACACGAACATAACGTGCCTCTGTCCCTATTTCAAACGGGATATCTTCTCTAAATACACCTTCACGGAAGATTTCGTTCTTTGTGTAGCTACACTCACCTACTTTGCGATACTCCTTGTCATCACCTGAAATCCAAACTTCTATTTCAGCAGGTTTATGCACTGCCATGCCATAATTCGTAATAGAGCCTAACGTTAGTTTATTCACCAATTCCGGTTTCTTCAGGTCGAGGGTAAAAGTAACCGTATCGCTTTTCATCCAGGAGCACCATTCCAGATCGGTATATTTCTGACTTCCCCGTATCCCATTTGTCAGCATATAAAGATCTCCTGTACCGGCACTCTTTACAGGCTTCGCCGTCGCTTTATTCCAGATGACAGGCAACTCCAGCATTTGTCCCAATTGCTCGTTTCCGGCAAAGGTTGCTGCCTTAATTGTTTTGGCCTCTGTAAGCATCAACGGTTTTGTATAAAGGGGTGATTGCGCAGTCGGCACACTGCCATCCATTGTATAACGCACCTGTACATCAGGGCGAATACAATCCAGTTCTACTTGCAGACGACCCTCTTTGGGAGTTACAATCTGTTGTATATTATACATGGACCGGGCATAGACAATTCCTTTTGCAGCCAAGTGTTCATTAAAGTGGTCCATAGCTTTCAGATAAGAAGCCCAGTTCTTGCGTGCAGGCTTCGTCCAGGCAACTTCCGCCAATGCCGACAGGCGGGGGAAAAGCAGGTAGTCCACATCTGCCGGAGAGTTACAGAACTCTGTCCACATACACGCCTGAACCCCCATTAGCAGAGATGCAGCCTGCGGTGTCCAGTCTTTCTGCACAGGTTCATAGTCATAGACATCTTTCAGCGTGTTATTTCCAAAATATGTAATAGGTTCGAACCATTGGGGACCTTGATAGCGGATGAGATACAATATCCGGGCAGGAGTCATGATAAAGCGGTGACCCAATTCGGCAGCTTTCAGTGCAGCCTGTCCGTAACCTTGCCATCCAAGGATAATGCTCCCTTCGGGGATTCTGGCATTCGTTAGTTCATCCCATCCTATCACTTCACGTCCCTTATTCTGCACATACCGTGCTACCCGTGCCATGAAATAGCCTTGCAATTCTTCTGTATTCTCCAAATTCTCCGCTTTCATTCGTGCCTGGCACAACGGACATTCTTCCCAATGTGTCTTTCTCGCCTCATCACCACCTAAATGGATATATTTTGAGGGAAACAATTCGAGTACTTCATCCAGAATATCTTGCAGGAAAGTAAATACACTGTCATTTCCTGCACAAAAGATAACATCCGCATGATTCCCGCCTAAACCGGGCAATACACCGATAAATTTATCCACTACCGGACAGGACAGCAAAGGGTAGGCAGCCAATGCAGCATTACTATGTGCCGGCATTTCTATCTCCGGAATCACTTCGATATGCCGTTCCTGAGCATAGCGCACGATCTCGCGGATTTCATCCTGTGTATAGAATCCTTTTTCCACAGTAGGTTCACCTTGACGGGGATTACGGCGTTCGGGGAATGTCTTGCCCGGACGGTCTACACGGCATGATCCTATTTCTGTGAGCAAGGGGTATTTCTTGATCTCAATACGCCAACCATTGTCATCTACCAGATGCAGATGTAACTTGTTCAACTTCAGCATTGCCATACAATCGATAATACGCAACAAGTTTTCCTTGGGGGAGAAAAAACGTGCCACATCTACCAATAGTCCCCGATAACCGAAACGGGGCTGGTCGGTGATAGTCAGTGCCGGAACAGTCCAATCGACATTCTCCGTCACTTGTTCACTTTCAATCGCAGAGGGAAGTAATTGACGAATGCTTTGAAGGGCATAATAGAAACCTTGCAGATCGGAGGCACGGATGGTTATCTTCTTAATCGTTATCTCCAGTTTGTAAGCTTCACTTTTTAAGGTTGCGTCCGTCACCAGACAGACATCACCTTTCCGGCTATCTACCTTTATGCGGGGAGTAAAACCTCCCGCACGGGTAAGAAGTTCGGTGAACTGGCGCACTTGCTCAGCTTGTCCTTCATTCTCTACTGCGAAACTCGTCTTAGCGGAGAAGTGGAAGTTACCCGTACCCGGTACTAAACTCACCGGGCAGGGAACTAATGAAAAAGGTTGTGTCAAGTTATCAGCCTGAATGTTTGTTACTGCCAGGAACAGACAAAGCAGTACTGTATATATATATTTCATAAGGTCATAGCGTTTGATAATATGAATTATTCTTTATCTCTCTCTGGGGAAAAGCGTACCGGATCATTGTATTGTTCCTGCAATGCCGTAAGTTCGGTTTTCAGTTCCTTCACAATATCTTCCGTACCCGGCTGTCCATAGATATTACGCATTTCGGTCGGATCGGCCTGTAAATCGTACAATTCCCATTCATCGATGTCATTATAGAAATGAATCAGCTTGTAACGTTCTGTACGTACCCCGTAATGACGCTTCACCATGTGTTCAGCAGGATATTCATAGAAGTGATAGTACAGGGATTTCCGCCAGTTTTCAGGTCTTTCGCCTTTCAGTAATGGCACCAGGGAAAGTCCCTGAATATCTTCGGGCACCTTCACACCGGCCAGTTCCAGGAATGTGGGTGCATAGTCAATGTTCTGTACCAACTCTCCGATGTCTCCTTTACGGTCGAAACCTTTCGGCAAACGCATAATCAGCGGAGTATGCATGGATTCTTCATACATGAAACGCTTGTCGAACCATCCGTGCTCACCCATATAGAAACCTTGATCGGAAGTATAAACAACTAATGTATTATCCAGCAATCCTTTCTCTTTCAGGTAATCGAGCACACGGCCTACATTATCATCCAGTGATTTCACAGTCTTCATGTAGTCGCGGATATAGCGCTGGAACTTCCAGTTGGCAAGTTCTTTACCCTGAGGATTCTTTTTATAGAAATCATCGATGATAGGACCATAGAACTTATCCCATGCTGCACGCTGCCCCTCATCCATCCGGCCGATATATTTCTCATAAAGAGACTTCAACCGGGTTTCTTTGTCCGGATGTAGCATTTTGAGGTCATAGATCATATCCATATCTTTCACAATGCTCATTTCCTGTGCAGCAGCGGCAGGACGTCCTTCGTAATCGTCGAAAAAATTGTCCGGTAGCGGAAAGGTCTTGTCTTCATAAAGTGCAAGGTTGCAGGTATCTGCCAACCAGTTACGATGAATCGCTTTATGATGAATTAAAATACAGAACGGCTTATTTGTATCCCGCTGATTTTCCATCCAGTCGATAGCGTCATCAGTGATGATATTGGTCACATAACCGTGTTTCTGTATAGTATCATTGTCCTGAGTGATAAAATCAGGATTATAGTAATCACCTTGTCCGGGCACAATCTCCCAGTAATCAAAACCCGTAGGCAAACTTTCCAGGTGCCATTTACCAACCAACGCAGTCTGATAACCAGCCTGTTGCAAAAGTTTTGGGAAAGTTTGCTGCGAAGCATCGAATACGCAAGTTGTGTTATCATAGAATTTATTGGCACAACTGTGCTTGCCCGTAATCATACAGGCACGGCTGGGACCACTCAGAGAGTTAGCCACAAAGCTGTTTGTAAAACGTACTCCATCGGCAGCAATGCGGTCCAGGTTCGGCGTCTCCATGTAGCGGTGGTCATAACAGCTCATCATCTGGGCTGTGTGATCATCCGTCATGATGTATACTATATTATATTGCTTTTGTTCCTCAGCTTTCTTTTGTGAAGTACATGAAGTCATGGATGCCACAGCAGCGACACCGGTCAGAGAAAAAAGCAATCCTGATTGTATCGTGTTCATAATCGAATCTAATTAAATATTTAAAAATCCGGATGTGGAATGCGAGGGTGGAAGACAACTCCCACCCCGCATCCGGGAAAATCTAATAACCTATTGTAAACTCTATAGATTCCGGATGATTAATAACCAAAGTTATTATCGTTATTCGTGAGGCCCGGATTAGCATCTATTTCACTGGTAGGAATCGGCAGAAGCAAATTCTTTTTCAGGAAGTCATCCGTCAGGCTACCATTGTTCAGGAGACGATCTGCAAAGTTGTTTACACTTGAAGTATAATTCTTTTCTCCCAATATGGTCAGTTCATGAGTAGTATTCAGTTCCAGGAACTTTTTGAAGTATACCGTACCGCGGATACGTACCATATCGTAAATGCTGGGTTCGCCGCAAAGCTCGATGATACGTTCAAAATACAATTTTTCCGTAACCTGTTCTTTGGTAAGTGATGCCGACCAGTCTGCAGGTTGTGCAGAAGAAACGGCTCCGGATTTACGGGCACGGGCCAGTACTTCATTGGCCAGGCTGATAGCTTTCGGAGTATCACCCAGTTCATTGTAAACGTCAGCCATCAGTAACAGCATTTCAGCGTAACGATAAACCATTAAGTTCTTGTGGGCCATCGTACCAGTTTGTGTCTGGTCGTACAACTTACCAAAGTACGGCCACTTTTCTGCATTACCTGTTTTTGCAAAGTCATTTACAGCTTTTGCTACTGAAGAGTTATACGGAGATGCCCCGTGTGTAGCCTCGTAATTATCACAAACGCTAAGGCTCGGGTTCTTCGGATTAGGAAATTCTGCATAAGGCATCTTGGCTATAACCTCCATATTCACATTGTTCGATCCGGGTACTGTCATATCAGTATATTTGATTTTCCAGTAAGGGTACGTACATACAGAGTCGTTAGCACAAAGTGCAGTACCAACCTGAGGTTTCGGATTAGCTTGATTATTACCATTGCGAGCTCTCCACTTTGTCAAGAAATTAACATCAATACGAGGATCTCCCGGGTAAGTACCTTCATGCATATCATAAGCGAACTTAGCTACGCGATACGTACTCCAATTGATGCCACTAGTAGAAGCCTGAGGAGCAAAGCGGTTACTGCCACGATTGTAGCACCCGTTCGCATTTCCTGTTGAATAGTTCATCTGGAAGATAGACTCCTTGGAGGTTGACACATATTCACCAAATAAATTGGCAAACTTAGGTTCCAACGAATAAACATGACTTGTGTATACTGCATCAAACATGTTTTTTGCATTCTGCCAATTGGCGGCAGCATCTATACCCAGAGCAGCCATCTTATAATATACTTTACCCAGGAAAGCTTTTACAGCCCAGGAATTAGCACGGCCCACTGCTGATTTTTCAGAAATAGACAAAGCATCCACCAGGTCCTGTGTGATTTGTGAGAATACCTCTTCACGGGGTGAACGGGCAATAGAAATACCTTCGGAAGAGGAAGCAACCGTTTTCAAAGGAACATCACCAAAAGTGGAAACCAAATTATAGTAAGCCAGTGCTCTCAAAAATTTAGCTTCGCCACCCTTCTGAGTCTTGACTGCTGCACTCAGCCCGCTCTTATCAATACTTTCCAGGAAAGCATTGATTTCGGCTATCGCCTTGTACATACCTCCCCAAGCCAAGGATACCAAACTATTGGCAGCCAATGTATTCAACGAGTTCAAATCCTCAGGACGTTGTGCCCATGCAAGACCCGAAGCTACAATAGGAGCTTCCTGCCACATCTGTCCGTAGGCATTAGGGGCCGACATATAACCATAGCATCCTAACAGAGCTAATTCTGCATTATCTTCGGTCTGAAAAACAATATTGCTGTTCTGAGAGTATAAGGGATCTTCATTCAGTAAAGAGTCACAGGCTGAAAAGCTGCACAGTACAGCCAAAGACAGTATATAATATTTATATCTTTTCATATTCTTCATGTTTTTAATATTAGAAAGTCAAGTTTAAGCCGAATATAAACGAACGCGGAGTCGGATAAGCCCCCATATCTACACCCGGACGAAGACCGTCGAAACCGAAAAAGTTTACATCAGGGTCGTAGCCACTATAGTTGGTGATAATAAATGCGTTCTTAACGGAAGCATAAACCGAAGCATTCTGGAAACCAATCTTGCTCATCCATGTTTTCGGTAATATATAGTTCAGAGTAATGTCGGCACAACGCAGATAACTGGCATCTTCTACATAACGGTCCATAACATAGTTCTGTATAACGAATGTGGAACTCGGATACAGATTGGAATGATTACTTTCTGTCCACATATTCTGATAAGCTTTACGGGTGAGATTATTAGATCTGGTTCCCGGAGTATTAACATAGCGGTTGTTGGTATTCAGAATATCTTTCCCTTGTACACCGGCAAACGAAGCCGACAGACTCAGGTTTTTCCAGGAAATATTTGTAGAGAAACCGTAGGTAAAATCAGGATTCGGATCACCGATAACATCACGGTCGTTTACATTTACATCACCGTCTCCATCGCTATCTACAAATTTGATATCACCGGCTACCGGAGCTACTTTGTTGAATGTCTGGTAATAACCAATTGTACCGTCTTTTTTGGTATATTTCACACCTTGTTCTGTTATATCTTCCGGCTGTACGATACCCTGTGTAACATATCCGAAGAACAAGCCCGGAGCTTCACCTTCCAGGAAGACATGGCCTACACCGAAGTGGTCACCTATCGAGTTACCATAATATCCTACTTTCTCACCTAGAAAACCAAAGTCAGATGGCAGAAGTCCCAACTCGGCAATCTCACTCTTGTTGAAACCGATGTTACCGCTTACGCTCCATTTCCAATCTTTCTTATCAATAATCTGTGCATTCAGAGAGAGTTCAACACCATTATTCTTCATTGCTCCCTGATTATAATAGGTGGAAGCAAATCCGGCAGAACCCGGCAGAGTTCTGGAAATAAGCAAGTCAGTAGTCTTCTTCTGATACACATCGAGAGTACCACTCAGGCGTGAGTTAAACAAACCGAAGTCTAAACCGGCATTCCATGAAGCTGTCTTTTCCCATTTCAAGCTATTATTTGACAGATTGGTTACCGTAAAGGCTGTCTGGGCATTACCGGAACCATCAGCATAATAAAGATTGGAGTTAGAACCATACATAGAGAAGGTAGAATACGGATCAATACTTTGATTACCGGTAACACCATAGCTCACACGAATCTTCAACTGGCTCAACCAAGAGATATTTTTCATAAACTCTTCCTGTTCCATACGCCATGCCAACGATGCAGACGGGAAGTATCCCCAACGATTGCCTTTAGCAAATTTACTGGAACCGTCAGCACGGAAAGAAGCAGTAATCAAGTACTTGTCGAGAATGGAAAGATTAGCACGTCCCAGATAGGAAACCAACTGGTAGTCTTTCTGGATAGGCTGGGCATTGTTTACATTACCTGCCATGTGAAGACCATTCTCACGCATTTCAAAGAAAGTGAATTGATTGGCGGTAGTATTTTTGTTCAGGAAGTTATAATCTTCGTAAGTAACACCGGCCGTAGCATCCAAAGTTGCAAAGGACTTGAGCTTCGTACTGTAATTCAAGATATTCTCAACGGAAACATTATTCTTATTCAAGTCTGACAATGCCAGCAAACCTTGGTTGTTCATACCTTGGTAAAGTTGCAGACCGTACCAACGCTTGCGCTCGTTAATATTCAGGTTACCACCGGTACGAAGGTTATAACGGAAGAACTTGTTAATCTTCCAGGTCAGGTCCAGACTGGCTTTGAAAGTTTTATCATCTGTTACGTCTACATAATCATTCAACCAACTGAAAACAGTTGTCTTATTCTCATTATTAAAACTGGGATCACCTTCCGGCATTTCAAATGGAGCATAGTCCAATGCCGTACGTGAGATAGCACCAGTAGCTCCTCCCAATGTATTACCGCCCGCCATCATATCATTTTGACGAAGAGCACCACTCAAAGACAGGTCAATCTTTACAGCTTTTGATACTTCCGCGCTCAGATTGGCACGTAAGTCACCCTGTTTCAAAGAAGTTTGCTTTACCGTACCGTTGATGTCCTTGAAATTGGCAGATATATAATAGGTAATCTTATCCGATCCACCATTCAAAGATAGAGAATAATTCTGTGAGAATGCCGAAGTATAGATTTCCTTCTGCCAGTTGCGGTAGGTTACAACGTTGTAAGTTTCGGGATTATTAGCATCATATTTGTCGTAAGAACCATTGAATACATATCTTACCTGGTCACCTACAAGATGAAATGGTACAAGGCCATCCTGAATTCTGCTATTTGCATAATTAGCATACTCTTCCAAGTTAATCATATCCAACAGATTCGTAGTATTGGCAATTGTGAACGTAGCCGAAGCGTTAACTTTAGCTTTTCCAGCCTTACCTTTCTTAGTGGTAATCAGAATTACACCATTGGCACCACGCGAACCGTAAATGGCGGTTGAAGAAGCATCTTTCAAAACGGTAATATCTTCAATATCGCCAGGGTTCAAAGATGACAACGGATCTTGATTGATCTGGAAATCGCCACTGATACCGGAAGAAGAAAACTCACCGGTAGAAGCTTGCGGCACATTATCAATAACATACAACGGCTGGTTGTCACCACGGAGTGAACTGGCACCACGAATCGTAACCGAAGAAGCGGAACCAACAGCCGAAGAAGTTGAGTTAACGACCAGACCTGCCACTTTACCGGACAATAAGTTATCAAGAGAAGTAGCCTTAGCCGCATCGTTCGGATCAGGACGCAGGCTGGTTAACGCACCGGTTACATCACCTTTACGGGCTGTACCGTAGGCCACTACCACTACTTCATCCAACACTTGCGTATCATCTTTCAATGATACATTTATTACGGTCTTGTTTCCCACAGGGACTTCCTGCGTTTCATAACCGATAAAAGAAAATACTAATACGGATTTAGAGTTGGGAACATCGATCTTATAGTTACCATTTACATCGGTAATGGTTCCTAAAGCCCCTCCTTTTACTTGTACATTGACACCGGGTACACCTTCATTGGTGCTGTCAATCACTTTACCTGTCACCTTAATCGTTTGCTGTGCCAAAGCAGCGGCAGTAGATGTCAAACAGAGCAGGCATACCAGAAATACATTCAATAATTTCTGTCTCATAGAATTAAATTTAAATTAGTTATAAACTATCGTTAACATTGATTTGTGATGCAAATGTAAAACGATAGTAAAGGAGCATCTGTACAAGATTCACTATTTCAAGGTCCAAAATTGACTATCCGGACAGCAAAAACAAATAATAGTCAAAACTGGAGGCGAAGTAGACAAATTTGGAGCTTATTTCCAAGTAATTTCCTGCAAATTGTATTGTGCGGTTCGCAACAAAAGAGTATTTTTGCTCCAACCTATCCACAATACCCATGAGAAAAACCCTGTTAACCACATTACTATTATCCCTGCTACTATCCTTTTCATACAAGATGGCAGGAAATACTCAATATGCTTTCCAACAGATAAGTACCCAAAATGGCCTGTCTTCTTCGGTTCGCTGTCTGGTAGTAAGCCATGAAAAAGGGTATGTCTGGATTGGAACAAGATCAGGTATCGGACGCTTCGATGGCTACGAACTCAGGAAATACCTCCACGATAATATCACTCACATCATTGAAGACAAAGAAAATACCATTTGGGCCATTACTCCCAAAGGGCTTTTCTACTACAATTATCAGGAAGATGAATTCCGGCAGGCACGCGATGAGGATAATAATCCGGTAATAGCTACCTCCATTTGTCCTTGGGAAGATGGTGTATTATTCGGTGGAAGCGGCAAATTATATAAGTATGACTATGCCAATCACCAAATCAGATTCCTGTGTGCCCTCACTAATAATAAGTATAATATTACCAGCCTCCAGAAATGGGACGATCATACCCTGATGTGCACCAACCGATGGAGTCGTGCACTACTCATTGATCTCCCGACAGGTCAGACCCATCCCGTACCTTTCGAAAGTAACGAACTGATAGCCACTCTTATCGACAAAAACGGGAATATATGGGTGGCTCCTTACCATCAGGGTGTGAAGTGCTACGACCGGAACGGTAAGCTTCTTCACTCTTATGATACCACAAACTCCCGATTGCAGACCAATGTCATACTTTCTTTAGCCGAACGTGACGGACAGATATGGGTGGGTACGGATGGGTCCGGTATCTATATTCTGAACCCCAAGGATGATACGATGTCTGTTCTTGTGCGAGTTCCCGGAGATCCATACTCACTACCTGCGAATTCAATCCTTTACTTATATACTGACTCCAATAATAATATGTGGGCAGGCAGTGTGCGTGCCGGCTTAATACACATCAAAGAAGCGGGAATGAAGATATATTCGGATGCATTGCCCGGATTTGAATACGCACTCAGTGAAAAGTCGACACTCAGCATCTACCAGGATGAAAAAGAAGACATATGGATTGGAACAGATGGTGGCGGAATCAACCGCCTTGATCCTGTCACTAAGAAATTCCACCATGTACTCTCTACCTGGGGAGATAAAGTATCTTCCATCACAGGGATAGATCAGAGACATCTTCTGGTTTCTTTATTCAGCAAAGGGTTATTCTTTTTTGATAAACAAACTGAAAACTACCAACCACTTATTATCATCAACGATAGTATAAATACCCTCTTATGCAAACGGGGAAAAACGGTTAATGTATTCCGGAACACACCGGAAACGATATTATTGCTATCCGAAATACCTTATAGCTACCACCTAACCCGGAAAGACTTCACACCTATTCCTTTGGACAAACCTGCCCAAGATGTCATCGGCACGCTCCTGCCTATATGCCAGAACGGTTTCGTCTCCTATCTGCATGATTTCAAACGGATTTACCGGATCGATTCCCGAAAGAATCGGTTAGAAACTTTATACAGTTGCAAAGGTGATACCATATTCAATTCTGTATCTGCCGATGAAAACGGGATTTTCTGGATAGGAAGCAATTATGGGCTTAGTTATTATTCCATGGAAAAAAAGCAATGCATCAATATTCCCAATAGTCTGATCAATGAAATTAATTCACTAATTTGCGATCAGCGGGGACGTGTATGGATAGGAGCAGACAGTAAACTATTCGCTCACCTAATTCAAGAAGGAGAGTTCATTCTTTACGGGGAGTCAGATGGAATCATTCTGAACGAGTATCTGGAGAAGCCCCGTTTACTTTCCGCGCAAGGCGATATCTATATGGGAGGTGTCAACGGACTGCTTTGTATCCACAAGCAACTTCCTAACGAACCAAACGCCCCTCCAATTCTTGAACTGGCAGACGTTTTGGTAGGCGGAGAACGTATGAATGCCCTGATGAGCACCGGACGAAGACTAAAAGTAGAAGAACAAAGTAAGCCCATCACCATTAAAATCATTGCCCACGACAAAGATATCTTCCGCAAACCGATGTATCGTTATACTTTACTCGGTATGGAAGGGCAAGTGATTTACTCCTACCAACCGGAACTGACATTAAGCGGACTGCCTGCAAGAACTTACCAAGTGATGGCTTCCTGCAGTACTCGTACCGGCGGATGGACTAAGGATTATCAGATTCTGGAACTCGTAGTCTTACCACCGTGGTACAAATCCAACTGGTTTATCAGTATTTGTTTCATATTGATAGTTTCAGGAGTGATACTGGCATTCTTCTCCCTATTGCATCGCAAGGAAAACAAATTGAAATGGGCCATGAAGGAACATGAGCAACAGGTTTATGAAGAGAAAGTACGTTTCCTTATTAATATCAATCACGAATTGCGCACCCCACTCACCCTGATACACGCCCCATTAAAGCAATTGCTGGAATCATTATCGCCTGAAGACGACAAGTATCCGGTTATCCAAAGCATCAGCAAACAGTCCGGACGCATGAAGAACCTTCTGAATATGGTGCTGGATGTACGCAAAATGGAGGTAGGACAAAGTACCCTGAATGTAGGAACTGTGGAATTAACTCCATGGATAGAACAACTTATAACAGATTTCAGACCGGAAGCCCAGTTAAAAGACATCTCCATCTTATATAGTCCCGGACCGGAAGTAGATACTCTTTGCTTTGATAAAGAGAAATGTACTACTATATTAATAAATCTGCTGATCAATGCGTTGAAGTACAGCCCTGAGAACAGTCTGATCCGTGTCACTACCAGCCTGTCAGACGATAAGAGCCGTGTACGCATCTCTGTTTCCGATGAAGGCCCCGGATTGAAAGATGTGGATATAAACAACTTGTTTATCCGTTTCTATCAAGGCAACAATAGCCGCCCTGGAACAGGAATCGGCCTCTCCTACTCTAAAATTCTTGCAGAGCAACATGGCGGAAGTATAGGTGCCTATGACCATGGAGATATGTCCGGTTCTACCTTCTGGTTCGAACTGCCGCGGGATACGCAACCGGGAAGAGTTACGCTGCAACCCCAAGCCTATTTGAATGAGTTACTGGCTCCCACCCAGGAAGTCGAAAGCATCCCAAGCGATATGCAAAACAAAGAGGATACCCAAAACTGTACGTTGCTTATCGTGGATGATAACAAAGATCTGACAGATTATCTATTCTCCGCCCTTAAAAGTAAGTTCAAAGAAATCCGGATAGCTTATGACGGTGAAGAAGCCTTGCGTATCTGCCGTGAATCTTCACCGGAAATTGTAGTCAGCGATATTCAGATGCCACGCATGAATGGCTATGAATTATGTAAGCATATCAAAGAGGACTTGGAAATCAGCCATATCCCCGTTATCCTGCTTACAGCCCGCAATGATGAGGAAAGTCAGTTATTCGGTTACAAGAACGGAGCGGATGCATACCTGACCAAACCTTTCGAAGTAGACATACTTTATACCGTTATCCAAAGCCAACTGAAGAATCGCGAACGGATACGGACACGTTATGCTGAAGCCGGACCACTCCCCCTGCCACAGGAAAGTACATTCAGCTCGGCCGATGAGAAATTCCTCAATCGCCTGAATAAACTGATCTCCGAAAATCTGGATAACCAGCAAATGGGGATACCGTTCCTTTGTACGGAATTGGGTATCAGCCGTGCAGGCCTTTACAACAAGCTGAAAGCATTGTCGGGGATGGGGGCCAATGATTATATCACCAAACTACGAATAGAACGGAGTGCCTGGCTGCTTACTCATACCGCGCTCAGCATCGTTGAAGTTGCAGACCAGACAGGGTTCTCAACTTCCCGCTATTTCAGTACGGTGTTTAAGCAATACATGGGGTGTTCACCTACTCAATATAAAGAAGAACACAAGTCATCCTAACGTTTTTCCAAGAATTATATTTTGTAGTCATCTTATGGAATTATCAGGAATAGGTTCAGTATAAACAGGCATATTGAAATTAATTCGAATGGATAAAACGCCCTTTTTCATACAATAATTCTCCTATGTATAATGCCGTTTCCCTATCACTGTTCAAACGAGCTTTCCCAGCCGACCCGTGGCACAAGAAAATAAATTTGCCGTTTATTAAATAAATAGCAGGATGAGAACCGATTATTGTTGAAGAATATGTCCAAGTATCACGACCATTTTCCGAAGAGTAAATACGAAGCCCCTTATCCCAAGCATCCACTATCATCCAATATTTATTATCATATTCCCACACAAACGGTGCTTCATGTCCGCAGTCTGTAATAGCTGGTCCAACCACGTCCCAATGATAGAGATCGGTACTCTCTGCAAACCAAGTATGATTATCATTGGCCTCATCCTTGTACCATAATAACCACTTATCCCTCACCTTACATACTCCCGCATCAATGCAATGTTCCGTGGATAATGAAAGAGTTGACTGATATTTCCATCTCATCCCCTCTTTACTCGTAAAATGTTTGATAAACCGCTTTGCATTCCAATCCTGGTATACCCCGGGAACAAAAGTAACAAACATATGCATTAAGCCATCCTGTACAATAACTTCCGGTGCCCACCAAGTCTGCGTATGTTTTTTATTGGTTAAATTTTCATCTCCTACACAAGTACCCCTATACTTCCACTCTTTACCATCTTTAGAAGAAGCTATACCAATAGAACTTCCATGCATCCACTCTACTCCCTGACCGTCATAGTAGGCTCTCCTTTGTGTATAATATACGAACCATTCCTTATAATGTTCGTTCCACACCATCACCGGATCAGCAGCACCTCCCCACTTCTTATCAGAGAAGAAAGGATTTTCAACCGATAACTGAAAATCGGTTTCGGGGAATTGCGCCGGAACATGCAAGCATTGCCATATACAGATCAAAAAACAAAACAGATTCTTTATCATACTTTTATTCTTTAATTATTATTTCCTTATTTCTTACTGAAAGCACGAAAGTTCCGAATACGATGAAAAGTCATATAATTAGCATCATGTTGCCGGGGTGGATTTCCGGTTTTATCTCTCCAAGCTGTACGGGAGACAAAAACAATGTCTTTTCCATCAAATTGCCAGTCGACATATTGAAAGCCATACAATTCCGGTTGATCGCATGTCAGCACCGTATCTTTGATACACCACTCCGTCAAATTATCCGAGCACATCAAAACCTGTGTGTTACGTATAGCACCACCATCCATATTGTTCCGGTCTTTTTCCAATATAAAATTGGATAACGTCCAATACTTCTTACTTTTTTTATCATAACGAATGGTGAACTTCTTGCCCGGGTGACGCTTAGCAAGGATGTTGCGAACGATTTCCATCAGAACGGACTCAGCTGCACGGCCCTGCTGGATGATAAATGCGTTCGGGCGCTCCATCTGAGCTGCGCCGCCATTGAACAGGCCGCCCTCGTACTCGCACAGATAAACTTCGTCCATCATCTTCTCAACGTCGCGGCAATCGGTGCGAACGAGGTCGATGATCTTCTTCCAGTTCTTCTCGCCGCCGCGCTCGAAGATGTCGCGGAAGGTGTCGAGCAGAACGTAATAACCGGTGTTGCGGCCGTAAGCCTCGTCGCCGAGGAACAGGCTTGCCCACTGATGATTGGTCATTGCAGTGGTACCGGAGTCGGACAGCATATCAACGGTCAGCATGCCGGACGGGAATGCGAACTCGTTGTAATGAGTAGCCTGAAGAGCGCGCTCACGCTGCTCAACGGTTACTTCCGGAAGATCACGGACTGCGTAAGTAAAATGATGCGGTGCGGGTACGTTCAGCGGATACTGCTTGCTCATAATAAATTACCTCCATTTTTTTGGCGTTGTTGCCGTTTGTGTTTTGGAGGCACCCCGGTCGTCGGAGAGGCTGTTTATTGTTTCCTCTCCGCCTGGCGGACAGCACCTTGTCTGTGAAAAAAGGGTTATAACGGGGTTTCGCGCTGCGTCATTACGGTGCTACCGCAATGACCTCGATCTCTACCAGAGCATCCTTGGGCAGGCGCGCAACTTCAACAGCCGAACGGGACGGATAGCCGCCCTCGCCGAAGAACTCAGCATATACCTCGTTCATCGCGCCGAAGTTGTTCATGTCGCTGAGGAACACGGTCGTCTTGATGACGTCCTTCATGTCTGCGCCGCCCTCTTCGAGGATGGCCTTGACGTTGGTCAGCGACTGGCGGGTCTGCTCTTTAATACCCTCCGGGAAAGCGCCCGTGGCGGGATCAAGCGGAAGCTGGCCGGACGTGATGATCAGCTTACCTGCTGCAACACCCTGTGCATAGGGGCCGATCGCTGCCGGTGCCTTTTCCGTACTGATGATCTGCTTCATTTCCATCAGCCTCCTTTTCATGTCATAAACTTTATCACACTTAAAACCTTTTGTCAACGCATTATTGTGCACTTTGTATGAATGACCACAAACAAACCCCCGTTTTTGTGTCCTATTTCCATATGTTTTGTGCATTCTCACAACTGAGCATTTTTTTAATTGTGATAAATTCCTTTTCACCTTCTTTTGACAAGCTCTGAGCGGTATTATATAATATAAGTAACACTTCTACCGGAAGAAAAACACACACACGTCGTTTTCCATTTCAAAAATGAGGTGAGATCACATGGCAAATCCACTGCTGCAGCAGTATATCAAGGTAACCGAGTTCCTCGGTCTGACCCTCGGACCGGACTATGAGGTCGCGCTGCACGACATGACCGACAAAAACCGTTCCATCATCGCCATCGCCAACAACCACATCAGCGGGCGCGATGTCGGTGCGCCGCTGACCAACGTCGCGCTCAAGATCCTGATGGACAAGAGCTACGAGACGCAGGACTACCGCCTGCACTACTGCGGCATGTCCGCAAAGGGCAAGGTCCTCCGCTCCTCGACCATGTTCATCAAGCAGAACGGCAAGCTCATCGGCATGCTGTGCATCAATTTCGACGATTCCAAATACCGCGAAGCGAGCGACGCCATCCTCAAGCTGTGCCACCCCGACCGCTTCGTCGAGGCGCATGTGCAGATCGACGAGTCGCAGTTCTCGGACAAGCCGATGTGTCCCCCCGCAGTCTCACCCGAGAGCTTTCATAACTCCATCGGCGATGTGGCTGAGGACGCCGTTGCAAACGAGCTGTCCCGTCTCGGCGTGAGCGCCGACCGTCTGACGCCCGAGGAGCGCCTCAAGATCGTCGCCTCTCTCAAGGAGGGCGGCATCTTCCTGCTCAAGGGCGCGGTAAAGGACGTCGCCGCGGCGCTTTCCTGCTCGCAGGCGAGCATTTACCGTCATCTCGCGCAGCTCAAGAGCGAAGTCCCGGAAGAATGAGGAGGTGACGCCATGCTGCGTGATTACGTGCGCCGCCTGCTCCGGCTCGCAGCCGGGATCGCCGTCAGCTCGCTCGGCATCGTGCTCAGGCTTCAGGCAAACGTCGGTCTGGAGCCGTGGAGCGTGCTTCAGCAGGGCATGACGCTCGTTCTGCCCATCACCTACGGCCTCGCTTCCATCATCGCG
>ERZ780139.1869-NODE-1869-length-17066-cov-13.789254_pt1 | contig 17066 bp, 12 predicted proteins | sample MGYA00511476_ERZ780139 | MGnify/ENA primary metagenome ERZ780139 (study PRJEB29588, sample SAMEA2158190) | human gut metagenome | biome: human gut; feature: human-associated habitat; material: faeces | place: Denmark | collected 2008/2010 ... | reverse complement strand
TCTGCCGCACCTCGCTCGCCGTATCGGCACTTAGAATTATGCGGTATTGCCCTTGATTTTGTTTGTAGGGGCAGATGCTTGTCATCAGCCCGCAGCAACCTTGCGGAATTGGCAGGTATAGTTTGGTGAGCGGCAACAGCCCGATGCGAGCATCGGATCCTACAAATCATTCAAATCATTTGCAGTGCTTGCCACAGTCGATAAAGAGGTTTCTCCACGGCGGGATGAGGGCATCCCGCCCTACAGATTGCTTGCATTGCCTGCTGCCTATTATAAAAAGCTCTGTAGGGAACGGCTTATTCCGGTTCAAGAGCCGAATCAGCGGTCTGGTTGGCCTCTGAAGTTCGACTGCGGGCGCAGTGACCTACCATACATTTTCCGAATAACGCTGCCGGCCAAAAATCTCTCTCCATTTTATCCCATTCGCCCTGAAAAATATGTTGACAAACCGCGTTTCATCTGGTATATTATACAAGCAAACTTTTGCGGTCATGGCCCGTTGGTCAAGCGGTTAAGACAGCGGCCTCTCACGCCGTTAACGTGGGTTCGATTCCCGCACGGGTCACCAGGAAGAGCACCATAGCGTAAGCTAAGGTGCTTTTTTGTATGTCTAAAACCACTCGCTAGGCGAGTGGTTCGATAAAGATTATATCGATGAGTAATGAAACTCAAACGAAGAATTTTGGAATAGTACCAGTGGGGCAATTCCAGACTGGGTTATTGGCGTATCGCCGGTAGTTCTGTATTAAAAGGTTCCATTGCAAACAAAAGACTCGCAGAAGCCGGATATTTTAGTATCCTCAGGCACTACTACGAGTCCTTGCACTTATGCGGTTGAACCGCCGTGTACCGGTCGGTACGCACGGTGGTGTGAGAGGTCGGCTCTTTAGTTAAGAGAGCCTCTTACGCGATTCTTTTAGGTAAAAAAGCAAACAAACAGAACACTTCATTCAAATGCATATAGCGGCTATTTATTTCATACAGAGACAAATAGCGGCACAGAACAGATATAATAAAAGAAGCTATAAAAAGCAGGTATTCACGTGGAGGACGATATCGTTTCTACATGAACACCTGCTTTTTTATTTATTATTTACTGGTGGAATAAATAGTGGTAGCCAAGTATTCATCACTGACCCAACCATAAATCCCATTGTAATATACAACAACCCAGTCAGGCACATTGCTGCTATAGCCGCATTCCCATACGATGATACCGTAGGGGATATTATCCATTTTTTCATAATTTGTACCGGGACCTTTACGCATAACCAGCCCATGATCAGCAGTGGTGTAGGTACAAAGGCTATCAATTCGGCTAAGCGTTACATCTGGTGCAACGCATCCATCCGGCAGAATAATGTCGGCATTGTTTTCGGTATAATCCTGTACTTGCAGCAAGCCCCAAAGGCCATTCTGTTTTGCCCATACGCAGCCATCGCGCGCGGGGGCTAAATCTTCATATTGCCCAGCGGAAATTATCTCATTGCCGTAAACATCCAGAACCAGCTTTTGTCCGGATTGATTTTTCACAACTACCATGCCAGATAAGTCTGCGTAAGGATATTCAACAGTTTCGTTCATGATGGACAAACTCATCTGCGGCTGATAAATGCAGGGGATTACTAAAGCACCGCTTTGGTCGCAATATCCCCAGTTACCGGCTGCATCCTTTACCGCGATTAAAGATTCACCGGCCATGCAGGCATCCTGGTAGTCGAAATCGGTTAAAATTGTACCGTTTTTATCCGCAACGGCAAAAGGTGCAGAATTGTCAACAAGATAACCGGCATATTCATCATCCCAAATGCCTTGCTGGATGCCAACCAAATCAGGAGCATACACCTGTTCGATGGGCGTGCCACTAAATGTATAGACACCAATAGCAGAACGGTAAATCTGGCTGTCACCTAAAATCCACTGGATGCCATACCCGCCGTGCCCGCCCAGCATGGTTGTAAAAGGCATTTGTTGGGCAACCAGCTCCTGGTTAATCTGTTCTTCCAGGGCATTCAGCTTCTGGTAATCGTATGTATCATCTACCCCAATGGAGAGCTCCTGCTCACCATACAGGTACGGGATGCTTTCTGACAAATCTTCCAGAAAAGCATTACAGTTGGCAGCATTAAACAGGCTCCAGCGTTCGCCCTTGCGCACAGCGTACAGATTTCGGGCAGCGGCGTAACCGGCAGTGTGGGTTTCGCGGGAGAAGAGAGGAATCATCTCGTCAAAATCATATTGCGGCGGTAACTTCCAGTTGGCATTGCTAGTGGATGGTATAGCTGTGGCAACAGGTTCACTGGTCGGGGAAAGAGCAGCGGAGGAAGCAGGTTTATTTTCTGGCGCTGCAGCACAAGCGGTAAGCATTATTGCGGTGATAACACTGGCGGAAAATGAGAATAACTTCCTTTTCATGGCTTTTCACTCCTTGCGTAAATGATTTTTCGGTAAGATGAAGAAGTAATATAAGAAAGTGAATTCATAAACCCTATAATATCTTATTTTATCAAAAATATCTGCTAATGGGAATAGCTAACAATTCTACATGGATAAATTTGGATAGTATGACAAAGATTGCAGAACTGGAGTGAAAGTCCGAATTATGGGATGAGTTATCTGCTATAATAAAAGAAACAAGGAGATGATTACCATGTTACTCGGTCATACCAAACAAATCAATGGCGTCTGGAAAATACAATCCCTAAAGCAACACAGTGAAAACGTGGCCGAGTACTGCGCACGGGCGTGCCAGCCGCTGGGACTTGAAAATTTGGGCCGTCTTACAGGCTGGCTCCATGACGTTGGAAAATCTCATATCAACGTGCAAAAACATCTGAGAGGCCAGACAAACGAAAAAATCAATCATTCCAGCGCCGGAATGCGGTGGCTATGGGAAAATTATGGCGGAGAAACAGCTTCACCACCTTCTCGCTTGACTGCGCAAATGGCAGCATTGGCAATCGGATCCCATCACTCTGAACGTATGGATGTTTTCGACCTGAGTGGAGTAGAACCCTGGATAAAACATATGTATTCAGAGCAGGCTCAAGAGCTATATGAAGAAAGCTGCCGGGCCTTTTTTGCGGATTGCATAAGTGAAACAGAGATACGGCAAATGTTTGCCAAAGCTGCGCAGGAGGTAGAATGTCTTGTGCGGAAAATCCGAACGCAGGAAGGAAAGAAGCCGCGGCTTTGTATCTATCAGGTCATGTTGGGGTTGGCACACAGATTTTTGTTTGCAGCCCTGATCGATGCAGACTGGTTGGATTCAGGCAACTATTATAATCAAGAAGGATGCCTTCCCCCGGAGCAGCTTCCGCCATGGGATCTGATAGAAAGCAATGTTGAAAGATTCCTGAACAATTTGCAGCCCCGACATAAAATAGATACCTTGCGTGCAGAAATTTCGGAGCAATGCAAGGCAGCAGGCGAATGTGCAAAGCTGGGCATTTACCGCTTGTATGTGCCAACAGGCGGAGGAAAAACATTTTCCGGGCTGCGATATTGTGTGCATGCGGCCAAAAAACTTTCGGCCCGGCATATTTTCTATGTTGCACCGTTCCGGTCAATTATCGGACAGAATGTACAGGAGTTCAAAAAGGCATTAGGCGGCAGTGAATATCTGTTGGAGCACCATACGGATGCGGTGCTGGATACAGAGAACCCCGAAATTCTCCGCCAGCTGGAACGCTGGCAGGAAGCGCCGGTGATATGTACAACTATGGTACAGATGCTGCAAACCCTGTTTTGCAGCAGGCGGCAGAATGTGCGCCGCATGGCAGCACTGGCAAATTCTATCTTGGTGTTTGACGAAATACAGTCCCTGCCCATTTGCCATACATACTTGTTCAACCAGGCGGCAAATTTCTTGGCGTACTATTTGGGGTGCGTTGTTGTTTTGTGTACGGCAACACAGCCAGCGCTAAGCGAAGTAGCAAACCCTTTGCGGTTTGCATCGCCGGTGGACCTGGTCCCGGATTACCAGCTGCGCTTTGCGCAGTTCCGAAGGACAAAGATTGAAGTGCCCGAAACAGGAAATGGATTTCAGGCAGGAGAACTCGCAGAATTTGTACGGAGCAAGCAAGACGAGAATGGCAGCATTTTGATCATCTTGAATACCCGTTCGGCGGTCGAAAAGGTGTTTGAGGCTTTGAAACAATGCCAGCCGGAACATACACAACTTTACTGCCTGACCACGCACCTGTGTGCAAAGCACCGTGCAGATGTTATCGCAGAAGTTAAGCAAAAATTAAACACCTTACACGGTCAGGAACGTTTGATCTGTGTAAGCAGCCAACTGATAGAAGCAGGCGTGGATGTAAGCTTTGATTGCGTCATTCGAAGTATGGCTGCGCTGCCCAGTGTGGCCCAGGCTTCCGGCCGATGCAACCGCAATGCGGAAAGGAAATGCCGCACGGTGTATCTTGTTAAAACCTACAATCTGGAAAATCTGGATCGACTTCCGGAACTGCGCAACGGCAGGGAAGCCACACGGCACCTGCTGCAGCAATTACAAAGGGATGCGGACCTGTTAGAGCCGGAAAGTATTTTGAGGTACTACCAGCTTTATTATGCAGAGTCCCAACAACAGGAACGGATGGGCGATCCGGTTGAATTAAAGGGGTACATTCCCCCAAAAACAGTGAATTTGTTTGACCTTTTGTCAGATAATCAGGAAAGTGTGCTAGCCTGGAAAGAGACAACAGGAAAACAAAAGTTCCCCAATTACTTGCTCCGGCAGGCGTTTGCCACGGCAGAAAGGAATTTCCATGCTTTGGAGGACATTACAACGCCGGTGGTGGTTCCCTATGGGGAAGATGGCGCGGATATGGCAACAAGACTTTCGTCCAGTAAACCGCTTACCCCCAAAATGCTGCGGGACGCACAACGCTTTACCGTTGGTATTACAACAAATGAAAAAATGCGCCTGGCAGATCAAGGCGCACTGTACACAGTAAAAGAAGGGGCAGTGACAATTCTTAACAAGGAATATTACGATGACGAAAAGGGAATTCAGACAAGCCCCGGATTTATGCCGATACAATTTGCTTAACAAGGAGGGTTAGACTTTGCAATACGAAAATTCAATATCCATGCAGGTATATGGGCGTTATGCACTGTTCAGCGACCCAATTACCCGCGTAGGCGGCGAAAAATTCAGCTACCCGGTGCCCACCTACCAGGCATTGAAGGGCATTTATGAAAGCTGCTATTGGAAACCAACGTTCACCTGGGTAATTGATGAACTGCGCGTGATGAACCCGATTGAAAGACAATCCAAAGGCATCCGTCCCATTATGTATAACAATGGAAAAAACGATCTTTCCATCTATACGTATCTTTCCGATGTTTGCTACCAGGTGCGGGCACATTTTGAATGGAACGAACATCGCCCAGACCTGGAAAAAGACCGCAATGAAAACAAACATTACGCTATTGCAAAGCGTATGTTGGAACGCGGCGGCAGAAGAGATATCTTTTTGGGAACACGCGAATGCCAGGGGTATATTGAACCCTGCATTTTTGGCCTGGGAAAAGGGCATTATGATGATGTTTCATCCCTGGACCTAGGCCTAATGGAGCACGGCATTACCTATGCGGACGAAAACGGGAAAGGCGTGATGCAGGAACGCTTTTGGCACCCGGTAATGCAGAACGGAAAAATCTGTTTTTGCCGCCCGGAAGAATGCGAAATTGTGCGCGATATCCACCCGCAAAAGATGAAGACCTTTACGCTGGGTGAAACAGTCAGCGACTGCGATGATTTGTACAGGAAGGTGATACAGGAATGAGCTGGCTTAGCTATTGCTATAAAACCTACCAGAATAGCGTGTCAGAAATTGGAAAGCAGCAGCCTGGGAAAGTTCCACTACTGCCGGTGGCTCACACGACGCAGCAGGTCAACATTGAAGTGGAGCTGGACAAGGACGGAAACTTTCAGTATGCAGGCTTGCTGGCACAAGATCAAAGGACAACGATCATTCCTTGCACAGAGGAATCTTCGGCGCGGACATCCGGCATGGTGCCGCACCCGCTAGTGGATAAACTGCAATATATTGCGGCAGATTATCCCACTTTTGGTGGTAGTAAAGAATCCGGATGGCCGCTTTACCACAAGCAGTTACAAGCGTGGTGTACATCTCCTTATGCCCACCCGGCTGTGTGTACAGTCCTGCACTACCTGGAAAAAGAATGCCTGATCGCAGACCTGGTCAAGGTAAATATTTTGTTTATAGATGAAAATGGAACTCTGCCAACAAAATGGCAGGGAAACAAAGAAGACAAGCCCCCTATTTTGGATACGCTGACCGGTAGTGACCAGACGGAATCTTTTGTCCGGTTCCGCATTGACAATGTTGATTTGTCGCGTGATACAACAGTCCGAGAAAGCTTTATCCGCTTTTATGAAACACAGTTAAAAGATATTGACTATTGCACAGTTCAGGGAATCAAAATGCCGGTTTCTACATTAAGCCCGTATAAGATCCGCAACCCAGGTGACCGTGCAAAGCTGATATCCAGCAATGACAATACGAATTATACTTACCGCGGGCGCTTTGCGGATGCAGCGCAGGCACTTTCGATTGGTTATGAAACAACCCAAAAGGCACACAGCGCCTTACGATGGTTGGTCAGCAAGCAAGGGGTAAATACAGGGGACCAGACTGTACTTGTTTGGGGAACACAGAACGAAGCAGTACCCAATGTGCTGGGGGATACTCTCGATATTGCCCAGGAATATAATCCACTAGCAGGCGATGATTGGGACGATTTTGAGGAAGATACAGAAAGGTCGCCTGCGGATACCCAAGAAGAAATTGCACGGCAGTTTAACCGGGCCATTCTGGGGTATCAGCACCAGTTGAAGGACAATTCCCAAACGGCGGTCATGATTTTGGATTCTGCTACACCTGGCCGGTTGTCCATCCGGTACTATCAGGAACTGCAGGGCTCTAAGTTGCTTGCCAATATAAAGGATTGGCACGATACGTTCCAATGGCAGCTGGAATACCGCAGTGTAGAAGAGCCGACGGAACTGGGCAAAAAGCCCAAGATCAAGAAAGTTGTCTTTGTTGGTGCGCCTGCCCCGGCGGACATTGCAAAAGCAGCCTATGGCGAAAAAGTGGATGCAAAGCTGAAACAAGCGACAATCGAACGACTGATTCCCTGTATTACCAATGGGGAACGCTTCCCGCGGGATTTGATGATCAGCGCGGTAGATCGGGCAACAAACAGCATTGGCCTGGATTATTGGGAACAACAAAAAACACAAAACATTGCCTGCGCCCTTGTGCGTGGGTACTATCATAGAAATAAGAAGGTGGATTATCCGATGAATGTTGATGAAACCATTAAAGACCGAAACTATTTGTTTGGGAGAATTTTAGCCTGTGCAGAACAGATTGAAAGACGGGCGTTGATTCAGCTAGGAAATGAGAGCGAAAAACGTTTGACAAATGCAGAGCGTTTAAGAACCGCGTTTGCTCTGCACCCGGCAGCAACAACACTTCTTTTGGATAAAAAATTAAATCCGTACCTGAACAGAATGAAAAACCGTAACGGAATGGATAGCCAAAGGTATGCGATGATGCAAGAATTATTACATAAGATTGGCACAGAAAACTTTACGAACAAAAGACTTGGTGAGCTGTATCTGATTGGCTATGCCGACCAGATGATGGACTTTAAGGCCGAAAATGCAGAATATAAAGCGAAAGCAAAAAAGCAGGAGGAATAAAAGATGGCTGTGCTGCAGAATAAAATCGACTTTGCACTTGTGATTGCTGTAAACCATGCGAACCCGAACGGTGACCCGCTGAACGGAAACCGCCCGCGCGAAACGTATGAGGGACTGGGTGAAATTTCGGATGTGTGCCTGAAACGCAAGATCCGCAACCGCATGATGGACCTTGGCCAGAATGTGTTTGTCCAGTCGGACGACCGCTGCAATGATGGCTTCAAAAGCCTGAAAGACCGTGCAGACGGCTGCCCAGCAGTGAAAAAAGCTGAAAAAGATAAAGATGCTTATGCAAAGGCTGCCTGTGAAACCTGGCTGGATGTGCGCAGCTTTGGCCAGGTGTTTGCTTTTAAGGGGAAAGAATCCAAGGGCGATGGTGTTTCCGTTGGCGTGCGCGGCCCGGTATCTATTCATCCGGCTTTCAGCGTGGACCCGATTGATGTCGATGATATCCAGATCACAAAGAGCGTGAACGGTACGACTGGCGAAAAGAAGTCAAGCGATACCATGGGTATGAAGCACCGTGTGGCTTTTGGCGTGTACACAACCTTTGGCAGCATTAACTGCCAGCTGGCAGAAAAGACCGGCTTTACAGATGAAGATGCAGAAATCATCAAAGAAGCGCTGCGCACACTGTTTGAAAACGATAGTTCCTCTGCCCGCCCGGATGGCAGTATGGAGGTGGTTCGCCTGTATTGGTGGCGTCATAACTGCAAAAGCGGACAGTATTCCTCGGCAAAGGTCCATCGCTGTCTGCATGTGGAGCTAAAAGAAAGTGTGGCACAAGCACACCGGGTGGAAGATTATAATATTACTTGCGATACCCTGAACGGATTGACACCGGAAGTGTATGATGAATACTGATGACTATCTGCAAATGTCTGGCATCCAGCACTTTGCATTCTGCCGCCGCCAATGGGCACTTGCGTACTTGGAACAACAATGGTCCGAAAACCAACGCACCGCCGAAGGCCGCCTGCAGCATACCCGCTGCCATGATGTTACCCTGACGGAAAAACGCGGCGATTTGCTGATCGCCCGCGGTATGAGGGTCGTCAGCCACCGCTTAAAACTGACCGGCGACTGCGATGTGGTAGAGTTTCACAAGGATCAAAACGGCGTGTCATTGCAGGGCCGCCGCGGCCTGTGGCAGCCCATGCCCGTGGAATATAAGCATGGCCGCAGCAAGATAAACGATGCCGACCGTTTGCAGCTCTGCGCACAGGCCATGGCGCTGGAAGAAATGCTGGTGTGCGAGGTGCCGGAAGGGGAAATCTTTTATGAAGAAACCCGGCAGCGGGAACATGTTTCCCTGACACCGGAACTGCGCAGCACCGCGCAGACCATGGCGGATGAGATGAACCGCCTGTTTGCGCGCGGCTATACCCCAAAAAGCAAACCCGGCAAGCATTGCAATGCCTGCTCACTGAAAGAGCTTTGCCTGCCGGCGCTGTATCAGCAGGCAGACCCGGCGGCGTATCTGCGGGAGCATATTGAGGAGGGCGCGCCATGAGAAAGCTGCTCAACACCCTGTTTGTCATCAATGAGGACGCTTACCTGACATTGGATGGCGAAAACCTTGTTGTTACCCGCAATAAGCAGGAAACCCACCGCTATGCCCTGCATACGCTGGAAGGCATCGTCTGCTTTACTTACGCGGGTGCCAGCCCCGCTTTGATGGGAGCTTGTGCCCGGCGGGGCATTGACCTTTGCTTTTTTGACCCGTATGGCAGATTTCAGGCCCGCACCGTGGGGGAAGAACGCGGCAATGTGCTGCTGCGTCAGACGCAGTACCGCGTGTCGGATGACCCGGCCCAGAGCTGTCGCTATGCCCGGAGCTTTATCCTTGGTAAAGTGTATAACGCACGCTGGGTGCTGGAACGCGCAACCCGCGATCATCCCCAGCGTGTCCCGGTCGAAAAACTGAAACGCACCTCCACCCAGCTGGCCGCCGCGCTGCCGCTGATACAGACCAGCGATGATCCGGAACAGCTGCGCGGCCTGGAAGGCGAGGCAGCCCAGCGCTACTTTGACTGCCTGAATGACCTGATTCTGCAGCAAAAGCAGGATTTTGTGTTTGAGGGCCGCAGCCGCCGTCCACCGCTGGACAATGTGAATGCGCTGCTTTCGTTTGCCTACAGCATGCTGGCGCGGGAGTGTGCATCCGCCTTGACCGCTGTGGGCCTGGACCCTTATGTTGGCTTTATGCACCGCCCGCGCCCCGGCCGCAAAAGTCTGGCACTTGACCTGATGGAAGAACTGCGGGCGGTTTATGCAGATCGGCTGGTCATCAGCTGCATCAATCAAAAGATCATCACGGCAAAACACCTGCAAAAACAGGAAAATGGTGCCGTACTGCTGACGGATGATGGCCGCAAAGCTTTCCTGACCGCATGGCAGAACAAAAAGAAGGAAGAGATCACCCATCCGTTTTTGAAAGAAAAACTGCCCTGGGGGCTGGTGCCCTATGTTCAGGCGCTTTTGTTGGCCCGTGCTCTGCGCGGCGACCTGGAAGTGTACCCACCGTTTTTCTGGAAGTGAGGTGCCGTTATGTTGGTGCTTGTAACCTATGATGTCAACACCGAAACAGCCGCCGGTCGTCGCAGGCTGCGCAAAGTAGCAAAAGTCTGTGTAGACTACGGCCAGCGGGTGCAAAACTCCGTATTTGAGTGCCTGCTGGATGCCGCGCAATACACGATGTTCAAAGCAAAATTGACCGAACTGATCGATTCGGAATCGGACAGCCTGCGCTTTTATCAACTGGGAAACCATTACAAAAGCAAAGTCGAGCATGTGGGTCTGCACCCGGATTTTGATCAGGATGGAATCTTGTTTGCTTAGTGCGAGGGGAAGGCAATCATAAAATTCCCGGTTCCTTCGCACCAGAAAATATGGAAAAAACAGGGGCAGAAAGGGTAAAATACAGCCTTGCCTGTCAGCATGAAGATGCAATCTCCATAAAATTTGTTTCATATGCGCAAAAGTGCCCCACTGTTTTGTGCACTTTTGCTGTCGCTCTCCGCAAGGAGAGCGTGGATAGAAATATCTGCGGCATGGACAGAACTATTAATATTGTTCAGTCGCTCTCCGCAAGGAGAGCGTGGATAGAAATAACAGTAAACATTTCTCCATATAAGTTGCAACAAGTCGCTCTCCGCAAGGAGAGCGTGGATAGAAATACTGATAACGGCGCCGGTCAACTCTTTACGCGTAGTCGCTCTCCGCAAGGAGAGCGTGGATAGAAATAGTGTATGTTATAATATAATTGTAAAGAGGAAAGGTCGCTCTCCGCAAGGAGAGCGTGGATAGAAATCTCTACGCAGTGCAGATTATAGTTGTCGTAATGCGTCGCTCTCCGCAAGGAGAGCGTGGATAGAAATGTGTTTTGGACGGCTCTAAGTCGTCCATTGAAGAGGTGTCGCTCTCCGCAAGGAGAGCGTGGATAGAAATCCGAACGCCCCACCACATGAACACAAGGCCAATAGTCGCTCTCCGCAAGGAGAGCGTGGATAGAAATAACACCTCCCAAAGAGTGTAGCAACCCTGGGGGGGTCGCTCTCCGCAAGGAGAGCGTGGATAGAAATATCTTGCCACCTGTTGACACATCATCGGTCAGCGAAGTCGCTCTCCGCAAGGAGAGCGTGGATAGAAATTCTCGTTATTTTCTCTAATACTAATAGCCGTTACGTCGCTCTCCGCAAGGAGAGCGTGGATAGAAATTTCTATTACAGTGACAAGGATGCTGATTGGGTGCGTGTCGCTCTCCGCAAGGAGAGCGTGGATAGAAATTGTGGGTGTTGCGCAAGGTGCCAATTTTGGGCATAAAGTCGCTCTCCGCAAGGAGAGCGTGGATAGAAATAGAAGCCGGTTCTGTCAGGGGGATAAGTTCCAGCAGGGTCGCTCTCCGCAAGGAGAGCGTGGATAGAAATTCAACATACGTCACACGACTTCCACGCGCCCAAGTGTCGCTCTCCGCAAGGAGAGCGTGGATAGAAATGGATTGGGCTTCTGTTATCTCGGCTATGACGTCCCGTCGCTCTCCGCAAGGAGAGCGTGGATAGAAATGTCGATCCTGATGCCGATACGTTGACCGATGATGGTCGCTCTCCGCAAGGAGAGCGTGGATAGAAATAGACGTCTTGGTTTGCTCGGCTGGCTCAGAGTACGTCGCTCTCCGCAAGGAGAGCGTGGATAGAAATTCATACCTTCCCATTGGATTATTTCACGGACGGGGGTCGCTCTCCGCAAGGAGAGCGTGGATAGAAATTGCCGCATGACCGCCGAAAAATAGTCCAAAATGGAGTCGCTCTCCGCAAGGAGAGCGTGGATAGAAATAATGATACAACACAGAAAAGAAAAATCAACCCGGCAGTCGCTCTCCGCAAGGAGAGCGTGGATAGAAATCTTCTTCTGTCACAGCTTAAACCTCCCGTCCAGACGTCGCTCTCCGCAAGGAGAGCGTGGATAGAAATTTCTTCTGTCACAGCTTAAACCTCCCGTCCAGACCGTCGCTCTCCGCAAGGAGAGCGTGGATAGAAATTTTGTATTATGGGGATGATTTGACGTTTTCGGATGGTCGCTCTCCGCAAGGAGAGCGTGGATAGAAATTCTTCATCTGGTCGCACACTGCCCCTTATCTTGACGTCGCTCTCCGCAAGGAGAGCGTGGATAGAAATACGCAAAAGGAGCACCCCCTCACAAAACCCATAGGTCGCTCTCCGCAAGGAGAGCGTGGATAGAAATATTCCGACGGCGTTGTCTCCGGCTCCGGCGATTGTCGCTCTCCGCAAGGAGAGCGTGGATAGAAATTCTTTTGGGCTGGTTCCCGTATGATTACTTTGATTGTCGCTCTCCGCAAGGAGAGCGTGGATAGAAATCCCGAGCCTTGAGGGCCGCAAAAAACCAAAATGCCGTCGCTCTCCGCAAGGAGAGCGTGGATAGAAATGAAGTTGTACAAATACACAAAATCCTTGATTTTCCGTCGCTCTCCGCAAGGAGAGCGTGGATAGAAATAAAAGTCTATGGATATGGAGAAAATAAGAAAATTGTCGCTCTCCGCAAGGAGAGCGTGGATAGAAATGGATTTGTCGAATGTTTAGTTCTGCACGGTTTGCGTCGCTCTCCGCAAGGAGAGCGTGGATAGAAATATTAAGGGCAACCCATATTTGCAGATCGGCAAGCGTCGCTCTCCGCAAGGAGAGCGTGGATAGAAATACTTTCTGCCATGTATTCACGGTAACTCGCGGAGTCGCTCTCCGCAAGGAGAGCGTGGATAGAAATCAGATCAACATAAAAACATTGGTAACATAAGACAGTCGCTCTCCGCAAGGAGAGCGTGGATAGAAATTCCCTTGGGCTGTGGATAGAAATGGTTATATCTGTCGCTCTCCGCAAGGAGAGCGTGGATAGAAATATTTTGCTACTTTAAAATTTGTCAATCCGTATAAGTCGCTCTCCGCAAGGAGAGCGTGGATAGAAATCACAAGATACATATCATCACACAAATCACGCAAGTCGCTCTCCGCAAGGAGAGCGTGGATAGAAATCAAAAATCATAGTCAATTTATACGGATTGACAAAGTCGCTCTCCGCAAGGAGAGCGTGGATAGAAATAATAGAAGATTTACTGCCATCGACAACACGAAGATTGTCGCTCTCCGCAAGGAGAGCGTGGATAGAAATTATCCACACTGCCCCGAAAGACAGTGACAACACAGGTCGCTCTCCGCAAGGAGAGCGTGGATAGAAATCGAAGCACCCACAAAACAAGCTGGTAAGCATGTTGTCGCTCTCCGCAAGGAGAGCGTGGATAGAAATCTCATTGGTCAACACCTCATCAACAGTAGATTCGTCGCTCTCCGCAAGGAGAGCGTGGATAGAAATTGCGCTTACTTGCGGTTTGTTGCGCCACTCAACGCGTCGCTCTCCGCAAGGAGAGCGTGGATAGAAATCGGTATGGCTATTGCTTAAAATGGCAAGGGGGTGCGTCGCTCTCCGCAAGGAGAGCGTGGATAGAAATTCAAGTCGTGAAGTTAATATTTGCATTGCAGGAGAGGTCGCTCTCCGCAAGGAGAGCGTGGATAGAAATAAACGTTCGCCCACCGCTGGGCAGCTTGGTGCTGTCGCTCTCCGCAAGGAGAGCGTGGATAGAAATACAAATGACCGGAGATATTGCATTGCGCCCGTCAGTCGCTCTCCGCAAGGAGAGCGTGGATAGAAATCGCGAGTACTGCAGCAATACTTGATTTTTCCGAACAGTCGCTCTCCGCAAGGAGAGCGTGGATAGAAATAGAGAATCCTCCGCTTGAATATTTTGTTGCAATGCGTCGCTCTCCGCAAGGAGAGCGTGGATAGAAATATCCGCGATCTGCTGCCTTGCGGTGGTGTCTTTAGTCGCTCTCCGCAAGGAGAGCGTGGATAGAAATCCCTTGAGGGGTCTACTACTACTGTAGTGACTGCGTCGCTCTCCGCAAGGAGAGCGTGGATAGAAATCCGAAAAGCACGAACGACCGCTAAAAAATGAAGCGTCGCTCTCCGCAAGGAGAGCGTGGATAGAAATGTTATTGCTGTCATTGTCATTTTGACCGCTTGTAAGTCGCTCTCCGCAAGGAGAGCGTGGATAGAAATATTTTAAGGGTCTGAAAAGTGCGAATGTCAACGGGGTCGCTCTCCGCAAGGAGAGCGTGGATAGAAATGGTGATTGATTTTCCGCTTGAGGAGTTTGCGGCACGTCGCTCTCCGCAAGGAGAGCGTGGATAGAAATCGCAGCAATGTGGGCTTGAGGGGTACAACATCTGTCGCTCTCCGCAAGGAGAGCGTGGATAGAAATTGGATAGAGGGCTGACGCGTGATGACAAAGTATGGTCGCTCTCCGCAAGGAGAGCGTGGATAGAAATGATAATGTTAAAACGGCAGTTAAAGAAGTTGTTTGTCGCTCTCCGCAAGGAGAGCGTGGATAGAAATACCTCCACACTCATCAGAAAAATGCAGCTCCATCAGTCGCTCTCCGCAAGGAGAGCGTGGATAGAAATTGGCAGGCAACGGCGAATATAACGCAAGGGAAAAAGTCGCTCTCCGCAAGGAGAGCGTGGATAGAAATGGCGGCGGCCTGTCGGCCTGCGCGCGGGGTTGCCGTCGCTCTCCGCAAGGAGAGCGTGGATAGAAATTTATAACGGGCCTTTTTCGGGCCTTCGGCCCTCAGGTCGCTCTCCGCAAGGAGAGCGTGGATAGAAATTGAAAACGGTCGAGCTTGGCTGCGGCAGCATAAGGGTCGCTCTCCGCAAGGAGAGCGTGGATAGAAATTTCCCATGACTTTTATGTTGACAGCAACGGCAAAGTCGCTCTCCGCAAGGAGAGCGTGGATAGAAATGCCGTCAGGCTTTGTCAGCTTGTCCATAATGATGCAGTCGCTCTCCGCAAGGAGAGCGTGGATAGAAATGTTGGTCAGAGCCGCAACATAAAACTCGTCAGCGGTCGCTCTCCGCAAGGAGAGCGTGGATAGAAATAATGCGGTTTTGACAGCGAATCCTATTGCGCTGGTGTCGCTCTCCGCAAGGAGAGCGTGGATAGAAATATGTGTTCTGGTTGTTCAGGTTCTCTTCGATGGGTCGCTCTCCGCAAGGAGAGCGTGGATAGAAATACCCTCACCGTGCGCAACTGCTCCGGCGCTGACCTGGTCGCTCTCCGCAAGGAGAGCGTGGATAGAAATTCGGTTCGTGAAAGTTGAAAAGGTCCAGGACGATAGTCGCTCTCCGCAAGGAGAGCGTGGATAGAAATTGCCAGGCGCTGGCAGATGACACAGACAAAAACAGTCGCTCTCCGCAAGGAGAGCGTGGATAGAAATTTGAGGGGCGCACCGACCCCACACGGCACCGCACGTCGCTCTCCGCAAGGAGAGCGTGGATAGAAATTGGAAGCAGCAGGGGCGGCGGTGGTGGAAGTTTAAGTCGCTCTCCGCAAGGAGAGCGTGGATAGAAATCACACAAATGTGCTGCCCAGCGTTGAAGTGAAACCGTCGCTCTCCGCAAGGAGAGCGTGGATAGAAATAAGGAAAAGCGCAGTACAGGAAAAATATCGCTGCGTCGCTCTCCGCAAGGAGAGCGTGGATAGAAATCGCTGGGGCGATTATAGCACAGGGGCAGCAACGGTCGCTCTCCGCAAGGAGAGCGTGGATAGAAATGTCGGTGCTTAACTGAGAAAACAGCTTCATCATGCGTCGCTCTCCGCAAGGAGAGCGTGGATAGAAATTGCGATTTGGGGTGGCCTTGTCAGCTTTGTGCAGGGGTCGCTCTCCGCAAAGAGAGCGTGGATAGAAATTTCAGCTTTTCTTTCATAGCGGCATCACGCTTCTCGTCGCTCTCCGCAAGGAGAGCGTGGATAGAAATGAGTGTGACTGGAAACTGGTTGACGGCGTACCGTGTCGCTCTCCGCAAGGAGAGCGTGGAATGTTTCTCTTTCTGACTGTTCAGGGTGGTTTTGTTCATGCGGATATCCGCTTTAATTTTAAAAATTGCTATAGTAAAAAACTCTCGCATAAAATAATATAAAAATATTATATTATCTACTTGACAAGGTACCCCGGTGGGGTATATAGTGAATATACCCCACCGGGGTACCTTGCATGCGATGGGAGGGTAACATAATGCAGGAAAACGAAAAGAAGGAACCGTGTTGCTGCTGTGCACACAAAACAAAGCATCGCAGTGAAGAAGAGTATAAAAGCCTGGTCCACAGACTGAACCGGATCGAAGGGCAGATTCGGGGCATCCGTGGGATGGTGGAAAACGAAGTGTATTGTCCGGATATTCTGGTGCAGTCGGCGGCGGTAACGGCGGCGATGAACGCGTTCAACCGTGAGCTGCTGGCAAACCATATCCGCACCTGTGTGGCGGATGGTATCCGTGCCGGGAATGACGAAGTTGTGGATGAGCTGCTGAAAACGCTGCAGAAACTGATGAAATAAGCATTGCCTGCACAAAATAGCAGAAGCAGAACATGAAATAAATGCACGAGTGTTTGAGCCAGCAAAAATGCCATGCCAGTGCCCAGTACGATTGTTTTTCTGTTCACAAACATCGGTAAAAGTTTGTGTAACATTACCAGAGCCATGAATAAATTCCAGTCATTCCCTGTGAGAGGGTGTGGATAGAAATGCCGCATCGGCCTTGGTTGCCCCCAACGTATCGCTCTCCGCAAGGAGAGTGTGGATAGAAATGGTAACCTCAATAATACGTCGAATGGCAGGCTAGCCGCTCACCAAAATGGGAGTGAGGATAGGGCAACACCGCACAATTCCCGCCTTGCGGCTTAAGCACCGCTCCGGCAGCTG
>ERZ780139.1856-NODE-1856-length-17146-cov-10.491662_pt1 | contig 17146 bp, 10 predicted proteins | sample MGYA00511476_ERZ780139 | MGnify/ENA primary metagenome ERZ780139 (study PRJEB29588, sample SAMEA2158190) | human gut metagenome | biome: human gut; feature: human-associated habitat; material: faeces | place: Denmark | collected 2008/2010 ... | reverse complement strand
GATGTGGACATTACCTAAATATCGTGAATTGCTTTTTATTAGATAATCACTGCATAAAGGTTATCTATTTCTTTTGTTGGTTGTTTTAAGTTTGCGGAGAGGGGCGTCGGGATGACGGTCCTCTTTACACATTACTCTTCTTGCTTGCTTACTGTCTTTCAAATCGTAACTAAAACCACAACAGACAATATCATACTGTAAGTTTTCATATTTATTAAAAAAACGAATAAAATATTTCTTTTCGATTTTCATTCTTACTTTTTTATCGCTTTCGTCAATTATTTATGGTTTTTTATTGCATTTATGTTAATTGATATTTGTATCTTTGCAGCCGAATCAGAACATATATTTTAGTAGATTATGTGTGGAACAGTAGGCTGCATTGAGAAACGAGATGCTTACTCTGCCTTCATAAAAAGCCCGAAACGGTGGGAACATCGGGGCTATGGCAGTGCAGGCATTGCATTGATTGACATAGGAAGAAGGTTAAGTATTACACAAAACTACGCATTCCGCTCAAAAACACTTCAACAACAGGGATTTATCTTCAGCCGTAGTCCCAATTCCGTCTTTTTGATTCTATTATTTGAATATTTCCGTATTTCCCATTACTTAGACTTATTTTTGTTTTTAATCGTACCCGGACAGCAGAAAACATTCGCTTGTCCGAAACCGTTGATAAAATCAAGATGTACCGGTAAGCGGGAAAAGTGCGGAGGACAATGGTAAACAATGGAGATATCTTTGGAAAAGAGTAACGAGAGTTTTTTTAGTATAAAATAATGAGGTTAAAGGAGAGAGAATGGAACCGTTAAAGCATGAATGTGGCGTGGCAATGATACGATTGCTTAAACCGTTGGAGTATTACCGGGAGAAGTATGGAACTTGGATGTATGGCTTGAACAAGCTATATCTGCTGATGGAGAAGCAGCATAACCGGGGACAGGAAGGTGCGGGACTGGCGTGCGTGAAGTTGGAAGCCAATCCCGGTGAAGAATATATGTTTCGCGAAAGGGCCTTGGGGTCGGGAGCGATAACAGAGATATTTGGCAATGTGCAGGGCAATTTCAAGGATTTGACTCCCGAACAATTGAATGACGCCGAATATGCCAAGAAATACTTGCCTTTTGCGGGGGAAGTGTATATGGGGCATCTGCGTTATTCCACCACCGGGAAGAGTGGTATATCGTATGTGCATCCTTTCCTGCGCCGCAATAACTGGCGTGCCAAGAATCTGGCGTTGTGTGGTAATTTCAATATGACCAATGTGGATGAAATCTTTGCACGCATCACTGCTGACGGGCAGCATCCGCGCAAGTATGCCGACACTTATATCATGCTCGAACAAGTGGGACACCGCCTCGACCGTGAAGTGGAGCGCCTCTATGTGCAGTGCGAGGCCGAAGGGTTGAAAGGCGTGGACATTACTCATGCCATTGAGGAGCGTATTGATTTGGCCAATGTGCTTAAGACATCGAGCAAGGAGTGGGACGGAGGTTACGTCATCTGCGGAATGACAGGAAGCGGAGAATCCTTTGCTGTACGCGACCCATGGGGTATTCGTCCTGCATTTTGGTACATGGATGACGAAATCATGGTGTTGGCTTCAGAGCGTCCGGTCATTCAGACAGCACTCAATGTGCCTGTCGAAAGCATCAACGAGTTGCAGCCGGGGCAGGCTATCCTGCTGAATAAAGCCGGAAAGATGCGTCTGGCGCAAATCAACCGGGCAAAGGAAAAGAAGGCATGCTCTTTTGAGCGTATCTATTTCAGCCGGGGCAGTGACATGGATATTTATAAGGAAAGGAAATTGCTGGGTGAGAAGTTGGTGAACCCTATCCTGAAAGCGATAGATTATGAGGTGGAGCACACCGTGTTCTCCTTCATTCCGAACACGGCGGAGGTGGCGTTTTATGGTATGCTCGAAGGATTCGATAATTATCTTAATGAGCTGAAGGTAAGAAAGATAGAGGAATTGGGGCATAATCCCGGTCACGAGGAATTGGAGAAAATCCTTTCTTGGCGCATCCGCAGCGAGAAGGTGGCGATAAAGGATATCAAGTTGCGTACATTCATTGCCGAAGGTAACAGCCGTAATGACTTGGCAGCTCATGTGTACGACATTACATACGGAAGCCTGGTACCTCATGTGGACAATCTGGTGATTATAGACGACAGCATTGTGCGCGGAACAACGCTGAAACAGAGTATCATCAGTATTCTTGATCGTCTGAATCCCAAGAAGATTGTGATTGTATCTTCCTCTCCGCAGGTGCGTTATCCCGATTACTATGGTATCGATATGGCGAGCATGGATCAGTTTATCGCATTCAAGGCTGCCATCGAACTCTTGAAGGAGCGCGATATGAAAGATGTCATCGCGCGTGCTTACCATAAGTCGAAGAATCAGACGGGGTTGCCCAAAGAGCAGATGGTGAATTATGTGAAAGAAATTTACGCACCGTTCACTAATGAGGAGATTGCTGCCAAGATGGTGGAATTGCTCACTCCGAAGGGAACACGGGCAAAGGTGGAGATTGTTTATCAGACCTTGGATGGATTGCACGAAGCCTGTCCGTCGCACACCGGAGACTGGTACTTCAGTGGAGATTATCCCACACCGGGCGGTGTAAAGCTGGTAAATCAGGCATTTATAGACTATATAGAAAAGATATATCAATTCTAAGAGAACAAAATTCAAGATAGATTAAATGAGAAATGTAACATTGATTCTTGACGACGGGAGCCGTTTCTCGGGCAAGTCGTTCGGTTATGAGAAACCGGTAGCGGGTGAAGTGGTGTTTAATACCGCTATGACCGGTTATCCAGAGAGTTTGACAGATCCTTCATACGCGGGACAGTTGATGACCTTGACTTATCCGTTGGTGGGTAATTATGGTGTTCCTCCTTTCACTGTCGGGCCTAACGGACTTGCTGTTTTAATGGAAAGTGAACGCATACATGCCGAAGCCATTATTGTAAGTGACTACAGTGAGGAGTACAGCCATTGGAATGCAAAAGAAAGTCTTGCCGACTGGTTGAAGCGCGAGCAAGTGCCCGGCATTACCGGCATTGATACCCGCGAACTGACAAAGGTGCTTCGCGAACATGGGGTGATGATGGGGAAAATTGTGTTTGATGACGATCCCGATAATCAGCCCGAAGCCCGTTACGAAGGCATTAATTATGTGGATAAGGTTTCGTGCAAAGAAGTGATTCGTTACAATGAGGGAGCGGACAAAAAGAAAGTGGTTTTGGTGGATTGCGGTGTGAAAACCAATATTATCCGATGTCTGCTGAAGCGTGGCGTGGAGGTGATTCGCGTGCCTTGGAATTATGATTTCACAGGAATGGAATACGATGGATTGTTTATTTCGAACGGACCGGGCGATCCGGATACGTGTGATGAGGCTGTACAGAATATTCGTAAGGCGATGGCTCTGAGCGACAAGCCCATCTTCGGTATCTGTATGGGGAATCAGTTGCTTTCCAAAGCGGGAGGTGCCACCATCTATAAACTGAAGTATGGACACCGCAGCCATAACCAACCGGTACGCATGGTAGGAACGGAGCGTTGCTTCATCACCAGTCAGAATCATGGTTATGCAGTCGATAATAATACGTTGGGAAATGACTGGGAACCGCTGTTTATCAATATGAATGATGGTTCTAATGAAGGTATCAGACATAAATTCAAGCCTTGGTTTTCGGCACAGTTCCATCCCGAAGCTGCGTCAGGACCTACAGATACCGAATTTCTGTTTGATGAATTCGTGAAGCTATTATAAAACCGGTTGCCGTCATCGGGCACCCGATAAAAAAGAACATATATGAAAGACGAAATAAAGAAAGTATTATTATTAGGTTCCGGCGCCTTGAAGATTGGTGAAGCCGGAGAGTTCGATTATTCAGGTTCGCAGGCTCTGAAAGCGTTGAAGGAGGAAGGTATCGAAACCATTCTGATAAACCCCAATATCGCGACGGTGCAGACCAGCGAGGGGGTGGCCGACCGGATTTATTTCCTTCCTGTCACTCCTTACTTTGTAGAAAAGGTGATTGAAAAGGAACGTCCCGACGGTGTGCTCCTTTCTTTTGGTGGGCAGACCGCCTTGAATTGCGGTGTGGCTCTTTATAAAGCCGGTGTCTTTGAAAAATATAACACGCGCGTGTTGGGTACTCCGGTGCAAGCCATCATGGATACCGAAGACCGCGAACTCTTCGTAAAGAAGTTGGATGAGATAGATGTCAAGACCATCAAAAGTGAGGCAGTGGAAACGATTGAAGATGCCCGCCGTGCCGCCAAGGAACTGGGTTATCCGGTGATTATCCGCGCTGCATATGCCTTGGGAGGCTTGGGCTCAGGTTTCTGCGATAATGAAGAAGAACTGAATGTTCTGGCCGAAAAAGCCTTCTCTTTCTCGCCGCAAGTGCTGGTGGAAAAGAGTCTGAAAGGCTGGAAGGAAGTGGAGTATGAAGTGGTCCGTGACCGTTATGATAACTGCATCACCGTTTGTAATATGGAGAACTTTGACCCGTTGGGCATCCATACCGGAGAGTCCATCGTCATTGCTCCTTCGCAGACTCTTACCAATGCGGAGTATCATAAACTTCGCGAGTTGGCTATCCGCATCATCCGTCACATCGGTATCGTGGGAGAATGCAATGTGCAATATGCGTTCGACCCCGAATCGGAGGACTACCGTGTCATAGAGGTTAATGCCCGTCTTTCGCGCTCGTCTGCATTGGCTTCCAAGGCCACAGGCTATCCGCTTGCTTTTGTTGCCGCCAAACTTGGTTTGGGTTACGGTCTGTTTGATTTGAAGAATTCCGTGACAAAGACCACCAGCGCATTCTTCGAACCGGCTCTGGACTATGTGGTATGTAAAATACCACGCTGGGATTTGGGCAAGTTCCACGGTGTAGACCGTGAATTAGGCTCGTCCATGAAATCGGTGGGAGAAGTAATGGCAATCGGACGTACCTTTGAAGAAGCTATTCAGAAAGGATTGCGCATGATCGGTCAGGGTATGCACGGCTTTGTAGAGAATAAAGAACTGGTAATAGCCGATGTGGACAAGGCTTTGCGCGAGCCGACCGACAAGCGCATCTTCGTCATCAGCAAAGCCATGCGTGCGGGTTATACCGTAGACCAAATCCATGAGCTGACCAAGATAGATAAATGGTTTCTGCAAAAATTGCAGAACATAATGAATACCTCCAAGGAATTGCATGAATGGGGAAACAACCATAAGCAGATGGCCGATATGCCTGTTGATTTGCTTCGTAAAGCAAAGGTGCAGGGCTTCACTGATTTCCAGATTGCTCGTGCCATCGGGTTTGATGGGGACATGGAAGAGGGCAGCCTGTATGTCCGAACTCACCGCAAGCAGGCGGGTATCCTTCCGGTGGTGAAGCAAATTGATACGCTGGCTGCCGAATATCCGGCACAGACCAATTACCTGTATCTTACTTATAGCGGTGTTGCCAATGACGTGAAATATCTGGGCGACCATAAATCAATTGTCGTACTCGGCTCGGGAGCTTATCGCATCGGTTCATCGGTGGAGTTCGACTGGTGTGGCGTACAGGCATTACAGACTATCCGTAAGGAAGGCTACCGCAGCGTGATGATTAATTACAATCCCGAAACGGTATCTACCGACTATGATATGTGTGACCGCCTCTACTTTGATGAGCTGACTTTCGAGCGTGTGATGGATATTCTCGAACTGGAAAACCCGCATGGAGTCATCGTTTCCACCGGTGGTCAGATACCGAATAATCTTGCTCTCCGCCTGGACGGACAAGGAGTTAACATCCTCGGAACAAGTGCCAAGAGCATTGACAATGCCGAAGACCGTGATAAATTCTCGGCCATGCTTGACCGTATCGGAGTAGACCAGCCCGAATGGAGTGCATTGACTTCCATGGAAGACATTAATGCCTTTATTGACAAAGTGGGCTTCCCGGTATTGGTTCGCCCTTCATATGTGCTGAGCGGAGCCGCCATGAATGTATGTTCTAATCAGGAAGAGTTGGAACGTTTCCTGAAACTGGCTGCCAATGTATCGAAAAAGCATCCGGTAGTGGTGAGCCAGTTTATCGAGCACGCCAAGGAAGTGGAAATGGATGCCGTGGCACAAAATGGCGAAATTGTGGCATACGCTATTAGTGAGCATATTGAATATGCCGGAGTGCACTCGGGCGATGCCACCATCCAGTTCCCTCCGCAGAAACTATATGTGGAGACCGTTCGCCGCATCAAGCGCATCTCCCGTCAGATAGCCAAAGAATTGAATATATCGGGACCATTCAATATTCAATATTTGGCAAAGGATAACGATATCAAGGTAATCGAATGTAATCTCCGCGCTTCGCGAAGCTTCCCCTTTGTGAGCAAAGTGCTGAAGATAAACTTTATCGAGCTGGCAACGAAAGTCATGCTCGGCCTTCCGGTAGAGAAGCCTAACAAAAATCTTTTTGAATTGGATTATGTCGGAATTAAAGCGAGTCAGTTCTCATTCAACCGTTTGCAAAAGGCTGACCCGGTGCTGGGGGTGGATATGGCCTCTACCGGTGAGGTGGGCTGTATCGGTTCTGATACCTCGTGTGCTGTCCTGAAAGCCATGCTTTCCGTTGGATATCGCATTCCCGAAAAGGGCGTGTTACTGTCCACCGGTAATGCCAAGCAGAAAGCCGATACCTTGAATGCTGCCCGTATGTTGCAGAAGAAAGGGTATAAACTTTATGCCACCGGTGGCTCTTCCAAGTTCCTGACCGAGAACGGTGTGGAGAATACCCGCGTGTACTGGCCCAGCGAAGAAGGACAGCCTCAAGCACTGGATATGCTTCATAAGAAGGAGATAGATATGGTGGTCAACATTCCCAAGAACCTGACTGCCGGCGAACTGGACAACGGCTATAAAATCCGTCGTGCTGCCATCGACTTGAATATTCCCTTGATAACCAATGCTCGTTTGGCAAGTGCGTTTATCAATGCATTCTGCACCATGACCATAGACGACATTGCCATCAAGAGTTGGGAAGAATACAAGTAATCAGTTTTTCGTCCATTATTTATCCATCGTAGCGTTAGGTAATTATACCTACCGCTGCGGTGGATATTTAGTAAGATTGAATTTAACGGTAAATATTCCGATGATTCTTTCTTTTGTTCATGGAAAGTGTTTATATTTGACCCATAAGTAATTATAAACTTATTTGGTATGTTGGGGCAAGAGAAAACAAGGGAATTATTGGAGCAGGAGCTTGAGAGGTTACGAAACGAAAATCATCGGCTCAAAGAGGAACTGACCTCTTTGAAAGAAAAAGAAACGAATCAGAGTTTTAAGGAGAAGTATGCAGTGAGGATTCTGGAGTCTTTGCCGGATATGCTCACAGTGTTTAATCATGAAGGGACAGGTATAGGGGTGGTGTCCAGTGAAGAAACCAATCATGTGGGAGTTCCCAATAGTGCTTTTGCCGGTATGCATATGCGCGACATGATACCCGAGGAGGCATATCACAATGTTTATAATAATCTTCAGAAAGTGATTGCGACGGGCAAAGGTTCTACAGCCCATCACGAACTGGATGTTAATGGTGCACATCATTATTACGAAAACCGTATCTTTCCTTTGGATGAAGAGTATGTGTTAATCATGTGTCGTGACATCAGCGAGCGGGTGGTTACACAAAAGAATCTGGAAGTGTTTAAGCGCGTGCTTGATAAGGTGAGTGACAGCATTCTGGCTGCTTCTACCGATGGTACTTTGGTGTATGCCAATAAGCAATTCATTGAAGAATATGGTGTGAAAGGCGAACTGGGTGTACAGAAAGTCTATGATTTGCCGGTTTCTCTTCATACAAAAGAGATATTTGAAAAACGAGTGCAGGAAATACGTGATAACGGGGGCAGCATGGGATATCATGCCCGGTATACCCGGGTGGGGGAAGTAAAAGAACGTGTGCATCAGGTGTCCACTTTCATAATGGAAGATGGGCAGGAAGAGATTGTATGGTTCTTCACTCAGGACATTACGGATGTAATTAAGAATAGGGATGAATTGCGCGAACTGAATTATCTGCTGGATGCCATCTTGAATAATATTCCGGTATATATGTTTGTAAAAGACCCGGAAGATGATTTCAGATATTTGTATTGGAACAAGGCACTCGCCAATCATTCCAAAATTCCGGCATCGCGTGCATTGGGACGTACCGATTTCGAGATATTTCCGGAAAGGTCGGATGCGGAGAAATTTCATCAGGATGACTTGGAACTGATGCGTACCGGGGAGCGGCTGGAGATGCAGGAAACCTATGTGACCGCTGCCGGTGAGACGCGCATTGTTCAGACTCTGAAGACGCATATTCCGCTTGTAGGGCGTGTGCCTCTTATTATAGGCATTTCGTGGGATATTACTAATGTGCAGAATATAGAACAGGAGTTGATTCAGGCACGTATCAAGGCAGAGCAGTCCGACCGTCTGAAGAGTGCTTTTCTGGCTAATATGAGTCATGAAATACGCACTCCCCTGAATGCCATTGTAGGTTTCTCAAGATTGATGACTACTACCGACAATCGGGAGGACGAGAAGCTTTATTCCGAAATCATCAATCAGAATTCAGACGTATTGTTGCAGCTGATTAATGACATTCTTGATTTGTCTAAAATAGAGGCAGGGACATTTGAATACATCAAGCAGCCTATGGATTTAGGTGAGATGTGCCGTAATGTTTATGAAATCCATAAAGGTCGTGTGCAGGAAGGGGTGACACTGACTTTGGATAATGAGAATGACAGCTTGATGATTAACGAGGATAAGAATCGCATATTGCAACTCATTACCAATTTGATAACCAATGCGATTAAGTTTACTTATGAAGGTGAGATTCATTTTGGTTTCAAGTTGAAGAAGGATTATATAGATTTCTATGTGAAGGATACCGGCATAGGTATCTCTGAAGAAAAATTATCTCATATCTTCGGTCGTTTCGTCAAGTTGAATTCTTTTGTTCAAGGAACCGGACTGGGACTTGCTATTTGTCAGATGATTGTAGAAAAGATGGGCGGCGCTATCACGGTGGAATCTGAACTTCATGAAGGTTCTACGTTCCGCTTTACTATTCCGTATGATATGTATAACAAGCAGGAGAAGTTTAAAAAAAATGCGGAAAGAGAACAGCACTTGAAAGTGGCCATTAAGTCATTGCAATTGCGCACCCTGTTAGTGGCGGAAGATGTGGATAGTAATTTTTTACTCATGAACACTGTTCTTGGCAAGAAGTATAAGCTGATACGTGCCCGGGATGGTCGTGAGGCTGTCGATATGTATAAGGAGAATCATCCCGATTTGATATTTATGGATATAAAGATGCCCTATATGGATGGCTTGGAAGCTACTCGTCTGATTCGCGGTTATTCGAAGGATATTCCTATTATTGCGTTGACAGCTTTTGCCTTCGAGTCGGACAGGGAAAAGGCAATAGAGGCGGGATGCAACGATTATTTAACTAAGCCCGTATCGCAGGAAGCTATAGAGAAGATATTGGATAAGTATTCATTGTAAGCCTTTTCGAAAGAGGAACTAGAACCCTCCACAAAATAAAAAAGCTATATCACACTCTGTTTTGAGTATTGATATAGCTTTTTTAAATTACTGCTGGGGGCAGTGAAGTCTCTTAAAACTTACAAACGTTCAGTTTCTTGTCTACCAATAATCCGTCAATCATCTTCAGATTGAAGTTTACTCTTTGTTTAGCTTTTAATTTCAAGATAAACAAGTCATTGGTTCCTTCGAGTGAAGGTTTGTTGCCGATATTGACGAAAGTTGGATACAATGCTTTTGTGCCATTGGTGTGAAGGCGGTCATAAGTAAAGTTTTCCATCTCTTTCATGCTAACCGGTTGTACACCGACAAATTCAAACTTCTGCTGGTCATAAGGCAAAGCGAAGCTCAATGCATTGACAGATTTAAGGTCTATACCTTTCACTATCACTTCAATGACTTCATCCTTGTTATAACTACGTTTGGCAGTGCTCATTTCGATTCTTCCGCTTACTTTTTCAGTTTCATTGCTTTCGTCTACACCATCTTCCAACTGAGTGGCTACTACCGAGATATCATAAGCGTCAATCAAATCATTCTTGTTGATATCACCATTGCTGATGTAACCTTCAAAGTCGCCGTCGCCTTTACGCAAACCGGTGTAGTTGGTATAAGAAGTCAAGTCGTTGTTGTCAATCTTACCGTCATTGTTGATGTCGCCTGGCAAGTAACTTTCAGTTCCGGGAACTTTGAATACATACAGTTCACGACCGGAGCCATAATTGCCAACACCTTCTGTTACAGAAAGTTTGATGTAACGTGCAGTCGGACGTTCTGTGAATGTGAATACTTTCACCTCATCCTTGCGGTTCCATTCAAATGCACCGGCTTCAGTCCAGTGTTCTTTGTCCATACTATATGAAACGGTTCCTTTCAACAATGTTCCGTTGCCTCCGTCCTTACGGCTCAGATAGTGGAATTTATCCAATTGGTTGACACTTCTCAAGTCAATAATCATGTCGAACGGCAAAGCATTGGCTCTGTACTTGGTGTGCCACATATCACCCATTTCGGCAAAGTCGAAGAGACGATCGATTTCAAATCCTTCTTGTGATTTGGCTGTCACTTCACCCTTAATGCCTCGGATAGCAAATTCCAATGGGTTAGATTTTGTCTTGGCTGTAAAGCTTGCCCAGTCTGATTGACCGTCTTTGTTTACGGCACGAATCTTGAAGTCATAAGTTGTTTCGGCTTCCAATCCTTCAAATAGCAGTTCTGTATCTTTGATGGTGCTGTAAAGAATACCATTCAATTCTATTTCATAATAGTCTGCATTGGCTACCGGAGTCCATGTTGGTTTCAGCGTATAAGCTTCCGTATTTTCGGCGGTTACTTCGGCTTTCGGAGCTGTCAACGAGCCCGAAGTGACGCGGTAAGTATCGGCCGGTGCGTAACGGAATCCGCTGACTGTTACGTTAATCTGATTAGTGGTAACATCCATTGGAGCCAGCTTGATGAGAAGTTGAGGATTCTTAACGATGGTTACCTTTTCAAACTCACTTCCCGGAGTAGCAAATTTATTCAGGTTGGGAGCAGCATCGTAGAAGTATACGTTCTGTCCGTTTTGGAATTGTTCCAGAGATGCAACTTCGGTCAGCTTAATCTTGCTTTTTCCTGCTTTGGCAGAGATAGCTTTGGGCTTTTCGGTTACATTGATTCTGAACTCAGTGGCTTTTTCTTTCACGAAGCCGTCAAAGTTACCCTGAGTGCGGTGTACGGTGATGAGCACTTCGTTTTTGGGAGTAACGTTCGATTCAATGAAAGTGGTTACACCCTTACCGTCTTTATATGCTTCGGTGATACCGTCATCGTCATATTCCACGGTCATGGTGTGTTTATTGGGGTACATTTCATAAATGCGCAGACCCTTGTTGATTTCACTCACGTTATTGTTCGGGTTAGTCATCGGGATGATGGCTCCGTTCTTGACAAATACGGGGAGTTTCCACAGAGGAGCAGCGAAGTTATTGATAACGCGTCCGCCTTCATATTTCTCGCCGGTGAAGTAATCGATCCATTCGCCTTCGGGCAGATAGATACCGTTGCGGATATCATTGCCTTCGGCATCTGCTTTGGTATTTTGATAAATAGGTGCCACCAGGAAGTCGGTTCCATACATATATTGGTATTTGGTGGCGCTGCCCATCGTATAGTCGTTCGGGAATTCGAGGAACATGGCTCTGATGATAGGCATTCCGTCTACAGCTTCTTTGGCAAAGCTGTAAGCATATGGCATCAGCTCTGACTTCAGCTTCAGATACATACGGTTGATAGAGGTTGCCGGTTCACCCAAGGCATGAGGATACTTTTCGTTGCTGCCCCAGCCGTCCATATTGAGCTCCATCGGTGTCCATGTCTTCCACTGAAAATCGCGGATATTCACGGCCGGGTTCTTTCCGCCAAAGATACCATCCATATCGGAAGTGATATTAGGTTGTCCCGAAAGGCCCGAACCGATATAAGTCGGGATATGGAAGCGGATGTATTCCCATTCGCCGCCAGTCTGGTCACCCGACCATACACCTGCATAGCGTTGAGTTCCTGCCCATCCGTCCAATGAGATGATAAACGGACGTGCGTTGTTGCCATAATAAGGCATGATTTTACCCACATCGGCCACGCCGTTCAAGCCGAATGAATAGCCTGCGCCTACCCATGCAACATCTGTTTTCAGAACACGCACACCGGCGTCTCTTACTTCTTTCACGATATCACGCTGAAGCAATGCACTGATTCCTTCTTTGGGATGGAGGTCGGATTGTGTCCAAAGCCCGATTTCCACTCCGTTCTTGCGGGCATAGTCACCCAGTTCTTTCAGGTTTTGGATATTGCCGTCCAATGTTTCGGTTTGTCCATATCCGGCTCCGTAACCGTCATTAGGGAGCAACCAGCCCAAAGGCATATCATGGTTCTTATAACGGTCTATCACAGCACGTGCCGAGAATTGGTAATTGTTTTTTTCACCGTTCAAAGATTCCTTGATACCGCCATTGTCCTTTTGGCTTTCCTTATAACGTTTTCCATCTTCAAACAAGATTCCCTTTTCGTCTTCTTTCCAATAGTCGCGGTTGTATGCATTCAGGTGTCCCTGATAGAAGCCGAACTTGGGTAATAATACCGGATTACCGGTGAGTTGGTAGAAGTCGTTCAATAAAGCAACGGCACCGTCACTCACCATGTAAAAGACATCCAGATAATCTGTTTCGTGAGATAGTTTTACTTTCCCTTTTTCTTCTGCACCAAAGTCGTATTTACCTTTCTTGAAGGTATGCCACATCACGCCGTATCCGTTGGTAGACCAATAGAAAGGAGTAGGAGAAGCCACGCCTCCATCTGTCCAGCTATTTTGGTTTTCGATAGCAATTGCTTTCCCTTTGTGTGAGAATCTTCCGTTTTGCACACCACCTCCGTAGAAATATTCTTTCGGATTTTCTTTCAGGGTGATGGTTACTTTATCTTTCTCAAACGAAACGGGAGCAAGTTCTTCCACTACTACCTTGCCGGTTTTAAGGTTGGTGATTTTCAGTAACGAAGTGGCTTTGTCAATCTGTATGCTGATATGCCCGGTTGTGATACTGATTGTGCTTCCATTGTCGTCAATGTCCAACTTTGACAATGACATTCTGGGATTGTCTACCAATATCTGTGCTTCGGGTTTGGCTTCCGGATTTCGGATGATTCCACCGGCATTATCTTGAAAGACTCTGAAGATATTATCACCGTAAAAATCCAGTGTCATGCGTTGGTTGTTGGCAAACAAAACTTCGACAGCTGTCGGATTGAGTCTTTTGATGCCCACAATTTGAGGACTCGGAAGAGCAGTTTCACTTGCGACATACGTTCGTTGGGCAGCCTGCACGGGTGCACCTGCCAGAACAAGTGGAAATGCCAAGGCAAGTAGTGCCGCTTTTTTCCCTTTGTGGTGTTGGTTAGTGGTATTTTTCATAATAAACTATGATTAAATTAGAATATTGTTTTAATTTATTCGGTAAAGATAAAGCGTAATATTGATAAACAGGCAGGTTTTTAAGAAAAAATTAAGTATATCTTTTAAACTTTTGTATTCGGGAGGCGAAAAGGCTGCCTTTAAGGTGGGCGTGTCTGTAGATAAGGATGGAGTACGTTTCTTTATGTTTGGTTATTTTTATATATAAACAAGAAGGTGTGTTAAAATTCCTCTATGATAACAACGTAACAGTTGCTTTGGAATTTTGACACACCTCTTTATTACTTTCCGAATGGTATTGCAGCTGTGTTTCGGGAGGTTTTCGGTTTTATCGTTTATTTAACTTCGATTACCTTTGTTGCTTTTTCCTTTTCTTCAGGAGTCCGTTTCGGTAATTCGATAGTCAGGACACCGTCATTCACTTTGGCGTCTATTTTATCCTTATCTACATCATCCGGCAGAATCAGGGTTTGTTGGAACTTAGAGTAAGAAAATTCGCGGCGCAGATAACGGCTTTCTTCCTTGCCTCCTTTGTCGCCTTCTGTAGATTCTGTTTTCTTTTCCATAGAGATGACCAAATCATTGTCCTCATTGATATGGATTTGGAAATCTTCTTTTTTCATTCCCGGAGCGGCAACTTCTACTTTATACTCTTTTTCTGTTTCGATAACATTAATGGCCGGTGCTGTCGGGTTGGCTTTTACCATCCAGTCATTGTTCAAGAAATCGTTAAAAATACTTGGCAACCAAGTTTGGTTGGCTCTTCTTACTGGCATCATAATCTTAATCTCCTTTTGGTTTATGGTTAAACATTTTATTTACTTTTGAACTCCGGCTTCTTTCGATTCCGTCATTCACTACTCATAATGCAAACACCATACCTTTAGTTCGATTTCCCGTGTGCTATATTCCACTCTTTTAAACCTATAAAACCTTTCTTAAAGGTCAGGGGTAAGACTTTAAGAGAGGATAGAACTATTTAAACGTTGACACCGACAGGCTGCTGCCAAAATGTAATTTTCAAGGACATATTGGCAGCTATTGGGCTTCTGTAAGTTTGAATCTCATACGGAAAATACCTTCTTTATAATCGTAACTGATGATTTTGAATATACCTATTTGCGAAGTGTTTTCCACATGCAGACCGATGCAGAGGCATTCATCATAGTCGCCCACGTGCACCACTCTCACGGTTTCGGAGGCATGGTCGGGCAGACGTTTTAGGTCAAACCGTCCCACGGCTTCCTCTTGTGTAATGAATTCCGTGGTGATTGGCAGATTTTTTTTTAAAGTCTCATTCACAATTTTTTCTATGCGGTTTATCTCCTCTTTGGTGGGGCAGGTAGGTAATGCGAAATCTAATTTGCTTTTCTTGCGTTCGATATGTGCCGACACTGCACGCTCGCAGCCAAAGAGGTTTACCATTGTTTTGTTTACGATATGCTCCGTGGTATGCATGGGGGCGATGGATGCATCCTGAAATTTGGGAGCTGCTTGGTTTATTTCCATAATAAATTTATTTTATTGTGTTTGGATATTCAAAGATTATGTGCTTTTGCCGGATATTTCTGTCTATTGTTTTTGTTTAATCCTTCCATTGCTTTATTTCTTTCTTTAAGATGCTGTATACATTGAGGTTGACAAACTTCTTTGTATACATCAGTTCCCCGTCGCGTTCAGTTCCTTCCAGGTGGAAGCCGAGTCTTTGCGGGATGGCATTGCTGGGAGCATTTCCTTCGGCGCAACGGATTTGGATGCGGTTCATGCCTCGTTCTTCGACGGCAATCCGGCAGAGATGGCGCACACATTTGGTCATGATTCCCCGGTGCTGGTATTTGGGCAGAAGCCAATAACCAATTTCTGTACGCAAGTTTGCTGCATCGGAATAATGAAAACCTATCAGTCCGCACACTTCTTGTTTCTCTTCAATGATATAAATGAAGTCCCGACGGGCACGCGGAACTCGGAGCTCAGAAATGCTTTTTCTTCTTCCGCAGTCAGAAATGTGACGAACGGGAGCCATTCCTGCAAGTACTCGCGGTGCAAATGAATGGCATTGTATATTTTTTGTGAATCACTTATGCGTACTTCCCGAATCGTTATGTTATCGGTAATATTGGTTTTCATGGTGAATCTGAATTTAGTTCGCCAAAGATAAATCATTTTTTTGTGAAAAGGAATAAACAAAGTGTTTTCTTTGGAGGAAGATATGAGTGACACGGATTTCACGCAGTGGGGAAGAGGAAATCGTGAAACCCGTGTCTGAAAGGGAAAGACCGGCTGTTTTGAGTCTTTTCTTAATTTCTATAAGGTGGGTGTCTGAAATAGGAATACGAAAGACTTGCTGTCTTTCAAATCCTTGACGGCATTTCCGGCATATATTTCTCCGTGTGTCAAAGACAGTTTTTTTATCTTCGCTTTCGGACTGAAATCTATTTCTTTCAAGTCGAGCCAAAACAGATTGGGAGTCAATACATTGTCAAAATAGTACACCTTGTTCTTTTGGTCGCAAACCGAACGCCAACGTGTAGATGAGATGTGAGGCTTACCGGGAGTGGTGATGCCGAAGGGAACAGATACATTTCTCATCACACTCAGTACACTTGGAACGGCAATGCGTGCGTCGGGAGTCTGCGGGATGGCATGAATATAGAATGATGCACGCACAAAACGGTCACTTGAACGGTTTGTACCAGGTAGCATTTGCAAGCCTCCTATCTCTTTCCAATAGTCGTTGATGGCCAGTTGTGATGAATATTTGGGCGAGTTTGTCATAACCTGATATTCTTTTCCTTCGTGTATTTCCAACTTTCCGTTCAGATACTCCAGCACAGCCGTATTCCCTGTATTGTCGGTGATAGCCAGGTGTAAAGTGGAGGCTGAGCCGTTGGGCATTTGAGGTGCGTCAATTCGGAATATCTCTTTTTTGAGTTCATCTACCGCCTCCCGCACAGTGGCGAAATTGTCGAGCACATATTGTGTCCAGATACTGATTCCCATTACCGGACGTTTGTCTCCGAGACGCTTGTACACTGATTCGGGAAGAAATAAAAGGCTGGCTACTAATCCCTTTTCATTCATTCCGTCACATGTGCCGATGTCATATCCTGTAGCGATGACACTGCCGTATTTCGAAGTCCATGTCACCGTCTCTCCCTTGTTATATCCTGCTCTTTGGATACCTCTCGGAAAGACGTACAGATTACTCATGATATCCTCTTTCCAGTCCATGGTACGTCCGGTGACAATCAGATTGTCGGGTCCGATGTATACAGCCCGGGTGCACGCTTCTATCCGCTGTATGTGAATGGATAGCATAATGGTTAATGCGATTAGCGCAATGTTTTTTGTTCTCATTTTTTTATATTAAAAGATTATTGTTTATTCATAAAACAGATATCGGGTGTGGCTTGTTTAGGCGGAGGCAGTAAAATAAGTAAATCATCGGATAATATAAAACCACCTGTAAAAACATGGGAGTGAGTATTGTGGCACTGTTCAGTAGCTTCTTTGGGAGCAGTCATTATTCTTGGGGATTTAACATATCAATCAAATACCTGTCCCCTGATGTTGTCTCCTCCGGTTTTCA
>ERZ780139.1851-NODE-1851-length-17218-cov-3.140768_pt1 | contig 17218 bp, 9 predicted proteins | sample MGYA00511476_ERZ780139 | MGnify/ENA primary metagenome ERZ780139 (study PRJEB29588, sample SAMEA2158190) | human gut metagenome | biome: human gut; feature: human-associated habitat; material: faeces | place: Denmark | collected 2008/2010 ... | reverse complement strand
AAAAGCTATCATTTGGCAAATATCTGATTTTAGCACATTTTTCAGTTCTATTCGGATATAATCAGAAGCCTTATGATATTGATATTTGTCAATTAAAGCCTTTTTTATGTAATAATATGAATGGTTCCATAGATTAGACGAGCATCTAGTCAGCGGAACCACTGTTAAAACTATTGAAATTTAAAATCAATGAACAATCAATATGTAGCTTATCTTCGGGTAAGCACACAGAAACAAGGATATTCAGGACTGGGACTTGAAGCACAAAGGGAAATTATACAGAAATATCTTCGTGACAAAACTCCGGTTGTTGAATTTGTTGAAATTGAATCAGGTCGAAAAAAGGACAGGCCCAAACTTAAAGAGGCATTAAGCCTTTGCAGAAAAACGGAAGCGACACTGATCGTTGCCAAATTGGACCGGTTGGCTAGAAATGTTTCCTTCCTGTCAAATCTTCTGGAGAATGATGTGGAGATCGTGTTTTGTGATTTCCCACAAGCCAATAAGATGGTGTTGCATATCCTGTCGGCAATCTCACAATACGAAGCGGAACTGATAGCGGCAAGAACAAAATCCGCCCTACAGGCAAAGAAGGCAAGGGGATTCAGGCTGGGTAATCCGGAACACTTAATGGACAAACATGAACAGGCAATTCAGAACAGTATCAGAACCTGCAGGGAGAAAGCGGATAACAATCCCAATAACAGGAGAGCTGTCGCCATGTTGCGTACATTAGTAAAAGAGGAACATACTCTGCAGGAGATAGCGGATATTCTTAATAAAGAAGGATTTGTAACGTCTAAAGGATACAGGTTTTACAAATCAACGGTTTACAAATTAATCAGAAGGTATAATCTGAAATAAGAAAGTTTATAATCTGTTATATGACAATCAATGGTAACATGAGTTTTGGGTAACAGAAAATCTTTATAAGAAGAGAAGCTGAGGGATGCCCCGGCTTCTTTTTTCTTTCTTCATCGGGTAAGTCGGAGACGGAGAGTATACGATAGTAAATACATAGCCAGTAGGGACAGTGTAGATGTTATAAAATATACTACAAAAAATGTACTTCTATTATAAAATGTACACGATTTGCAAACTTTTTTATAACACTTTTATCTCCTTCCAGGAGTTATGTATGTCACTTCGTTTTTTACCTTTATGCCCAGCTAACCCCGTCATATCGGCTAATATCTGCTATCAAACACTGCATCACATATGGTGGGAACAGTGCCAAAGCCCATTAACGGCCTGTTTGCGTCGTGTTATCCAGATAATCGCCGGACATATACCAGAGTGCTCATACCCTAATAGATTAATTATTATTTATAAATTTCCCTAAATAAAACGTCTGTATTGGATATAAAAAAGGGATTTACAGCATACTTCTTCAAAGTATTACTTTATTACAATAACAAGTGCATTCAGGAGCGGATTTATTCCTAATAGATGCAATTGTATAACCGTCGTATTGGAAGCAATAAAGAAACAACCCTGTGAGAATCGGTCCACAGCGCTGTAACATATATTTAAGCAATGTATATCATCCACCACTAATGGCAAACGATAAAGAAATATGTAATTCACAGAAGGTACTGTCGAGACAATACACCAACTTTGTGGAGGATTGTAACAAAAGTATATGGATTAAAGACAAAATGTGTTGATAACTGTATTTTTCTCCATATATGGTATTTTATTAATAAGTTATCCTATCTGGAAATTTGTGTTCCTTGGCCCAGCCATCCTCCGACACCTTCAACCAGTTTCCAAGTTCCTTTTTCAGTAACTTTGTCTGAATTGACGGAATTTCCTCTATTTTCAGAGAATGTATCTGATAAGGATCCTTCAGATTATCAAAAAGTTGATAATTTCCATCCCCTGTCACCAAATACGAGTAGCGGTCAGTGCGTACACCTTTCTCTTTCTGCTGATAGAAAAACTGAGAAACAGGTTTCTTTACCTTCCTATATTTACCCGTAAGAATACCTTGTGAATAATCCTTTCCCTTCACCGTTTCAGGAAGTTGGTCTCCAAGGTTCATCATACCCAGCAAAGTAGGCATAATATCTGTAGCGCCCAACATCAGATCGTTCACTCCTGGTTTCAGTTGACCGGGATAACGTATAAAGAACGGAATAGAAAAAGACTCATCATAAATCACACTCTTTGCCATACGACCGTGGCTACCCATCATTTCCCCATGATCGGCAGTGAATATCAAGATGGTATTATCAGTCAATCCTTCTTCATCCAAAACTTTCAACACCCGACCTATCTCATCGTCCACACTCTTCACCAAAGAGAAATAAATTTTTGCCTGAAGTGTCAGTTGTTCCAAGTTTTTCACTTGTGTACCCTCACCAAATTTCACATTAGGACGTAGCAATACTTCTTCCGGTTTCAAATCTTTATAATATTGATTAAACACCTCTTCCTTACAATCCGTAAGTCTATGATAAGGGGTATGAGGTGGATTCAAACTCCAGAATAAACTGAAAGGCTTGGAAGCGTCTCGTTGTCCTTGCTTATTTCGCAGATAACCTATCACTACATCCGCTTCAACCTCCAAGGTAAGCCGACGATAACGGAACGGCTCACCATCTTTCTTTCCACCCACCAATTCAGGACGATTGGAATAGGCAGTAGCATTAAAATGATTGTCTTTCAATTGCTGAAACCAGTACTTATTACTCTTGCGCCCTCTTCCTTCAGGAATATAGGTATCGTATGGATACACACAATGTCCGCCAGGTGCTTCAGTTGTACCTACATAATTATTCTCCTTGTCAAACAGGGCTTCCGTACGATGCCAATGCGTTTTTCCCACATAAGCCGTTTCATAACCAGCTCCCGCAAGTACATCAGTGAAACAAACCAAGCTGTCGGGAATACCGTTTTGATTGTTCACATGGCAATTGCCCGGTACTCCATTCTTCTCAGGGAATGCACCTGTCATCAACATAGCACGATGAGGACTACTTAACGGACAAGTACTGCACGCCCGATTAAAAATCACACTCTGTTTTGCCAGTCTATCCAAATTAGGGGTATGAACCGGATCACCTACCGTATTCAGAACATTACGATATGCCACATCATTCCATATACTCAATGCATTCAACCTATATTGATCAGGAAAAATATAGACCAAGTTCGGGCGTTGTTCCTGTCCAAAGACCTGTGTACCTGTTCCGGCAAAAAGAGTTACAGGAAGACTACAAATAAGTTTGTATAAAATTGGTTTCATTTCTATTTTAATTTAAAACAAAGGCTACTTTACATTACTCACTTTACTTCAGGCGTACTCTGCGAAGAACATTCTATAATTTAAAAACCTTATCGGGGTATTAAGAAGCAACATTTTCTTTTTCCGTCACTTTATTCATTTCATAAAGTTGAGGAACACTTAAATTAACATGAGTTCGATGTTAATAGAAATATATCGGTCTCTATATCAATAATATATCAGCAAAATATTAGATTTATAGTGTCCAATTATAACATTTAGACAAATACCGTTAAACTCTCAGAGGCTAAAGTTACAGGAGAACTTTACCGAAGCTACGAATTATCACTTGATTCGGCAGAGGACATCTAATCTTGCTTTTATAATAATGCAATATAAACAATTATTTTACAATAAATGTATTAAAAGAGTGCGCCTGTAAAGTTACATTTAAATACTTCTCCCCTAATTGTACCGTCATTTGCTGCGCAACATCACCATAATTACCTGCTACTATCAAATATTTACCTTCTGGAGTCAAGAAAGCAATAACAGACAAATTATCCTCCCCCTTCTCTTTATATTGTAAAACCCTTGTACCTGAAACAACCTGATTACAAAAATGCTTCACCGCATAATATTCTGGTGTATACGTAATAGTCCCGGTTTTAGAATCTACACGAATCAAAGCATTTTGTTTCCATCCCCAGCTACTTTTTCCTTCGTCAGATAAAATCGCATTCCAAAAAGTATACTCCTCACAACCATTACCTATATAATGATTGATCAACCTAAATGTATGTTCTGCCGCTTTCCAATCAAACGTTCCTGAACCACATTCACTCTCTGTCTGCATATACTTATAATACGGATATTTCTTGCGGATAGCAGGCAAAATCTGTCCTCCCCACCATTGAAATCCTAATCCTTCCACTGCATCTTTCATACGAGAATCTGACAGAATCTTATCTACAACATCAAAACGATTGGTATTGAGTGTTCCAAGAAAAAGTGAAACCTCCGGGTGTTGTTTCTTTAACTCCGGCGCCAAATATTCGACATTAAATCTTATAATCCCCTCAGGCGTCCATGCACAACCCGGATAAATGGTATATGCCCATGGTTCATTCTGAAACATCACTCTTGATATGGAAATATTCTCTTCCCGATAGGCAGAAACAAACCTACAGAAATAATTGGCATAGGTTTTCAAATAACGAGAATCCTGAATAAAATAATCATTCACAGCCAATTGCTTTGGATAATATGCAGCATCCTTCCCCGTAGTATTTTCATATAGAACAACATCAGACAAAGGAGACATTTTATTCTGTCCATTCCAACTACGTACTGAATAATAATGGTTAACCTTCATCCAGGACGGCGGTGACCAAGGAGATGCCCAAAAGATTACATCAGGATTACAGTGCAGAACTCTTTTACAGAAAGGTATAATTGTCTTCTTATCACGTTCTATAGAAAAGTACTTTAACTGAAAATCACCGGACACTTCATCACAACTATACCAGTCCCGTGCATAATCATTGGCATTCATCGGTATACGCCCCATGGAAAAACGTAAAGCGCCTTCTTTCGAAAAAAGATTACTTAATACTTCCTTCTGTTGTTCAAAGGGCAACAAATTCAAAGCATCCCATCCCAGTTCGTTGAGACAAGTTCCCCATCTTTTGAATACCTGAATGCTTTCTGTTGTATCCACCTTTAAAGCGGGTTCCTTATCAGGCTTTAATTGTAATCTGATTTTCGATTCTTTCCACATATTTCCTTCCGTGCTGTAGATCCATGTGCAGGACTGGGCAAATACACTTTCCACCCCCATCAACAAAACTATAAATATAAAAGTTATTCTTTTCATTTTCTCCTTTTTTAGAATATTTCAATTAACTAAAAATCAGATAAATCTATCCGAGATACCCCCTCGATACCTGGCAACATAATCCCATCAGCCTGTTGAACTTTTATGACGATAATATGTTCCTCCGCGGTCTGATATACATGTGACGGAGTGTTTTTTCCTGCAAACATCTCAGATTTATCATCTCCCCATTGAATATTACCAGACAGTTTACTGCCTGTAAATTCAAGAAAACCAAATGATTTCCCGCTATGCTCTATTGTTACAAGGCAATAGTCCTTAAAAGGGTCTTCTTCCGGTCCCTCCTGCAAAATATCCTCTCCACCGCTACATGAATATACCATGAAAAAAATTAAAGTCAGTCCAATATATTTCAATATCTCCTTCATATTCTCCTATTTCTTATTTTGATTACCTATTGCAAAACGTATTCTTTTTTCTTCATACTCGTCTTCATCCTCTATTTTCTTCCGGAGCACAATGACATACTCTCTGTCAATCAACTCACTTGTATCAATCCGAATCTCCGGGTTATCATCATTAGTAATTCCTGAAAATACCACGTTATTAGTTAGTGAGAGCACCTGATACTCTACCTGGGGACAAGTCTTCAGACTAATCTTCTTATTTTTCTTATCATAAGCAAAACTGGTCATTTTTTCCAAAGGCATATCTTCCTCCTTGAGAATAATTTCAGATTTCAATAGTGAGCCACCCCGCAAATATTCCCAATCCTCTGAATATTTACCCTTGTAATATACTCTAATCCGATCTCCGGCCTTTATTGGTAGGGTTATTTTACAGAAACAGTCTGTTTCACTATGGTAAGAGTCTGCCGGATACTTAACAGGGATTTCCTCGGATATATATTCTTTTATAGTTCCGTTCTTGCCTACTAAAGCTATTCTCAGGTTTCCGTCAAAAGCTGACCGTCCGATGTTGTTAACAGCTCCTATACTTATTTTAAATTCTTGTTCTGGCTGAATATTAACAGCATCCATTACAAGTCCTTCATAATAGACACCATTCACTTCCTTCCTAATAAGAACCAAATTATCTGTAAAAGCAGAGGTGCCATCCTTATCTGGTATCAAGTTAAAAAAAGCAGCTTGCTCTTGAGTGTATCCACCGCTAGAACTGCCGGAACCCGGATTTGACGGATCCATAACAGTCAATAAGTAATAACCATTCGAACTTCCACTCCACCCCCAATTAACATGATAATAATTTTCCTGGGTATAGCCATCTATTACAAACATATGCCCTCCACCGGATTTAGTAGAAGCTGTATATAGAATCGGCCTTTTTGCATCAAGTTCTTTCCTTAACATCTGATGCCATTCACTCATAACACGGGTAGCCCGATTCTGCATATGAGTCCCCTTATTATATTTCATATACTTTATCATACCTTCCAGTGCATTCTCGTAATATGCCCACGTAGACTTCCTGCCAAACTGTGACTTTGAAATAATGCCACAATCATATATAAGAGTTGCAACCTCATCCTTTATATCAGTATCCGAATTCTTATCAACTTTTACCGGCATCTTGCTCCAAACATAAGGACGATCAAAAGTTTTGCTTGGTATCTGGGTATTCTTATCAGCTTGTAGAGTATAAACAGGTACAGTTCCTACACCCTGATCCGGCCATTGATAATATTGCATAATAATCGCCATTGCAGTAGCTACACAGCCGGTAATTGACTTTCCGTCACTGGTTGTCGGAGATAGTCTGTTGAAAGGCGCTTGCTGGTCCCACAAGGCTGTGGTTAATTTCACTATTGGCGTACCAATAGCGTCTGATGCCCGCGTCCAAGCTTTCGAAATATAAGAAGTGCCCACAACATGTTCCTCCCGGACCGCATTAATCTGATTGCGTAATTCATCCATCCAATCAAGCAAGTTGGGAGGCATATTTTCAACTACAAAATGATTCGAGCAAGAGTATCCTAATATCGGCATGGTAACATCATCTCCCGAGATAATCACAAACCCATCACTATCCATACGGTTAAACACATAAAATGCGGGAGATGATCCACCTCTCGTAGTAGTACTTTCACCATCCCAGACGAGCTGAAGTCTGGGAATTCCACCACGGGATCGTATCGTTTCACAAAAAAAACTCATAGCCACTTTTCTAGCCTGCTCCATTGTAATTTCATTAGCAAGAAGAATATGCTTTGAGGAAAATAATATAAGAAAGAAAAGAATATATTTCATAAAAAAAGTATCAGATCACATTGCTGTAGTTAAGAACAGGATATTGGAGTATTCTCTCCTGCCGGGGAGACACTCCAATATTATTTTTATAATTACCATCCGGGATTCTGTCCCAAATTCGGATTTTTAAAGCGTTCTGTATTGGGTATAGGATAAAAATACATATTATCAGTTACCGCACGGGTTTCGAGTAAGAATTTCTCATAACTGATTACCTCATTATTCTTCGTTATTTTTACTCCATATATATTGGCCGTCTGTCCCAGTTCCTTCCAGCGACGTACATCCCAAAAACGATGACCTTCAAAAGCTAACTCAACACGACGCTCATTCTTCAGGCGTTTAACGAAATCTTTTTCTGTAATATCCGACGGAAAACCGGGCAACGAAATATTTGTACGACCACGAATCTGATTTACCGCTTCACGCGCACTCATATTGTAAACAGCATCTTTATAGTTGGGATCATGAAAAGCATTAATCATAGCTTCTGCATAATTAAGCAAAATCTCACCATAACGGAACAATACCCAATTATGCTGTTTTTTCGTAACAGTGCTGCCAGCCTCGAAACTAATCGTGTTATTTACATACTTTTTCAAATAGTATCCTGTAGTAGTGGCATTCTGCAATGGCAATCCGTTAGTTCCTCCTTCCCATATTTCCACAGGGTCTACAGGCCATTTCATTTCATTGCAAACAATCGTATATTTCATACGAGGATCACGATTATCGTATGGATTTGACTGATTATTCCATACAAAAGGAGTACCATCCTTCATATCATACGCTTCCATCAAGTTTTGTGTCGGACAGGTAGATGTCTTTCCACCCTCCACTCCAATAGGAAAATTAGCCTTCTCAAAGTCACCGCTCTCACCTGTCGGACGATACAATATCACCTCAGCTTTCTGATTATTAACGTCATTAAATATTTGAGGATAAGGAACCAAGTCCAAGCCTAAATCTGTTTTCTGTTTAATAATATCATAAGCAGCTTCTGCGGCTTGTTTCCATTTATCTTCACTATCTTCTGAAAATAAAGGGCTGGCCATATACAACGTAACACGCGATTTTAATGCCATAGCAGCTGCCCGCGTAACACGTCCTTTCTCTTTTGTACTGAAATTATCATAATTCACAGGCAAAATCTGTGCAAGATCCGAACATTCATCCACGATGAATTTAGCAATCTTCTCATAAGATTCAGGATTTACCCCGTTAGCTTCATTCTGTGCCAAGACATCTAGTACAAAAGGAATATTGCGATAACGCTTGATTAATTCAAAATAGAAATATGCTCTAAGGAAACGGACTTCATATTGATAATTAGTAAACTCTTTCATTATAGCCTCATAATCATCCGAATATTTCCATTCATCAAATGTCAGTCCGGCAGTTTCCTTCAAATAGAAGTTGGCTGCCCGAATTCCTTCGTAATAATGTCCCCATACATTATCCACCAAATTATTGGCAGACCATGTACCATCCACAAACCGCTGGATATTGGAAGACTTGTAAATATGGACGGCATCATCCGTAGCCGCATCCAGCATGGCCCCATCTATAGAACAAAAGTCCGCTTTTAAGAAACCATATACATTGGTTGCCAGTTGCTTCACACGATTATAGCTATCAAGCACCTCTTGTTTGGTAAAGTTATCAGACTCATCACAATCCATAAAACCACATCCTGTCATCATCAATAAAGATAGAAGCAGTACTATATTTTTAATCTTTATTTTTTTTATCATTGTCTCTCCAATTTAGAATTGTAAATTAAAACCAAATGTATATTGTTTCATCGCAGGATGAGTAACTCCCAACGCCTCCGGATCAGCAATATCAATGCCATCCAGACATAACAGGTCGTGTCCGCGAACATAAAGTTTCACCGATTTCACAACATTCTGCCTACGTAGCCATTTATCAGGTAATTGATAATAAACTTCTAATGTTCGTAATTTCAAAAACGAAGCATCTGTCACCCATAATGAGTTATTATTATAATTATTCGCTGATCCTAATGTAGTTAGCCTGGGTAATGTCCCATTCGGATTATTCTCGCTCCAACGATTTTCCCAATAATATCTGGAAATTGTATTATTGTTAATCAATGGTCGGTACACACTTCGTGTATCCAGCACCTGGCTATAATTGGCCACTCCCTGAAATTGCGCCAAACCTCCCAAGCCCTTGTATTCAGCACCTAAATTGAAACCATAATAAATCTCCGGACAGGTAGCGTTATATCCCATGGCAACTTGATCATATTGATCGATACGTTTATCACCATTCTGATCTTTGAGTTTTAGATCACCGGGACGTACCTCCGACAAATATTGTTTTACCTCACGTTGGTTTATTTCTTCCTGATTCTTATAGATTCCCTCTACTTCATAACCAAATATTTGACCGACACGACACCCTGTACGCTCCAAATAATCATACGGACGATATTCTTCATTCATATTGATAATTTTACTCCGATTGAAGGAGAATTGCCCGTTTATCTGATAACTGAACTCACCTATCCGGTCATTCCAACCTGCCATTAATTCCACTCCATAGTTATTGACAACACCATCATTACGCTTGGGAACGGTCATTCCGAACACAGAAGAAATCGCATTACCACCATCTACCAGAATATCAGTCCGATGATCATAATATCCATCAATAGTTAATGACAACTTCTTCCATACCATGAAATCCATACCAACATTCAACTTATGCGACTTTTCATAAGTAAGCCCGTCTACAGCAATTTGCTTTTCAGTCATACCACTTTGGCTGGCCGGAGTATCCTTGAAATAATAACTATTACCACTTCCCATATAATACTTATACAGATTTACCCCAAAATCCGCCCTTCCAACTATACCATAAGATGCTCTCAATTTTAAGAAATCAACCGATTTTCCTTTCATCCAGCTTTCTTCTGAAAGAATCCAACCAGCACCTATTGACGGAAATATTCCCCAACGATGATTCGGTTCCAAAACACTGGATGCCGAACCCGATAAAGCAAAATCAAGTAAATAACGGTTTTTATAGCTATAATGCGCTTGTCCAACCATATCCATATATGCCCGGGAAGCATTCTGTCCATCACGATCCATCCGGTCCATAGCATAAAGTAAAACTGTATTCAGCCGATGTAATCCCCAATTTCTATCATAATTTAATTGGGCATTAAAGTTAAAGCGGCGGACAATTTCTCCTGTACTGCTGCTAAAACTCAAAGCAGATTCATTACGCAAGTTTTTATATTGGTCTTCTTCTCCATCCCATCCTTTCACTGAAGACTCATAAGCAAAGTTACGAGTATTGGAATCCCAGTAACTAGCATCGCTGTCAAGCCCCACTCGGACTGAAGCAGATAGACCGGGAGTAAGAGTACTCAAATCCTGTTGAATATTCATATCGGCATACAAAGCACGATTTTGTGAACGCGCATATCCCTTACCTGAAATGAGAGCAATAGGATTATTGGAATAAATAGTAGAACCTCCCCATACCTCATTCTTTGTTTTAACAGGAAACACTCCTGAAGGAACCTGGTACAAAGCTGTGAAGATATCATCTAGCTGTGCACCCGGACGATTGTGTTCTGAGAAATTACCTAGCATACTCAATTGCACTTTCGTGGTTTTGGTAGCCTGTATATCAAGATTAGTCCGTATATTCAACTTTGAGAATTTAAGCTGGGTGGAATAATCTTCATTGTCATTGGTCGGCTTCAGAATTCCCTGATCATTCAGATAATTCAACTGTGCATAATATTGTACCTTATCACCCCCTCCCTGAATGGAAAAGTTTGCATTCTGACCAAGGCTATGATTCCGCAAAGCCTCTCCCCACCAATCTACGTCCGGATAAAAGTCTGGGTAAGTACGATCTCTAAACGCGTCTAGTTCACGTTGAGTATAACGGGGGCTAAGATGATCATTTTTCAACCCTTCATTCAAAGCTTGGGCATAAGTATATCCATCTACCATTTCCGGTAAACGGACCGGAGTCCCCATATTAAACTCATAATTGAAATTAATTACCGGCTTGCCAGTCTTTCCACGTTTCGTGGTAACATAAACGACCCCATTAGCTCCTCGTATTCCATACAGTGCCAAAGCTACGGCATCTTTCAAGACAACCACAGATTCTATTTCTTGCACTGTCAGGTCTGATATGGAACGTACAAAGCCATCAACCAATATCAGCGGGCTTTTGCTGTTTGTAGTCCCCAAACCACGTACATACATAGTAGCACCATCTGCCCAGGAACTGCCGGCATTCTGTAACACATATAGTCCTGGAACAGAACCAAATAATGAGTTAGAAGGATTAACACTCGTTTTATGGGATAATTGCCCTGCTGTCACCATTCCTCCCGCAGTAGTAGATTCTTTCCAGTCAACCGAAATACCTCGACCGTACTGCTGTATGCTGTCCGTTTCCTGTGCCAGCATATTTGCCGACACCAGCAAACCTGTCATTACTAATTTTATAGCTTTATTCATAGTATTCTTTTATTTCTTTATTCATTGAATGATTTTCATGATCACCATCCCGGGTTCTGTACTAACCCGTATCCTTTATTCACTTCCTTATCAGGAAATGCACTCAGATACCATTTTGCAGAAAATCCTCCCGGCTTTTGCCATGCTCTTTCCGGCAACTGCGGAAAATCAAATTTATATTCTTTGGTAGTTTTATGGCGATACACATTAATTCCATGCAAATGTTTTGTAAAATCAGATTCACGTTTCCAACGTATCAAATCAAAGAAACGGTTTTCTTCCCATACAAATTCACAAGCGCGTTCTCGAAGTACTGCTTCGCGAAACTCTGTTTTCTCATCCAGTTTTCCTTTCAATACCAGCCCTGGCAAACCAACGCGTGCTCTAACTGCATTGATATACTGATATGCCTCACTGGTACGCCCACATTCATTCAATGCCTCTGCATAAGCAAGATATACTTCAGCCAAACGTAAATAAGGCCAATGAATTACACGGTTATTGTACTCCCCTTTCCGGTCAAGAGCGAATTTACGTCCGGCAATCCCTGTTGACAAACTCTTACTATCCAAATTGTTCTTATTCCAATCCGCACCTTTGGGATAATTCTTTTTATCATTAGCATCTTCCTTGAATACCTCAGCCTTTCTACCTTGAAAATCGTCACCATCCAATAAGATTGTTTCACACAACCGAGGATCACGATTTATAAAAGGATTTTTCTTATGAACAGGATTATCCCAATCAAAATCATCACCATTCGCCATCGGGAACAAGTCAAAACATTCTTTTGTCGGACACCATGCGCCCCAACGTAAACTTTGCAGCAACGTACTGATACCATTTGTCCTAAAATGCCTGCGTACAGAAATTAGGCTCTCTGTAGTACCCCTGGTATAATATGCATCCTGAAATGCCTGACGAATTGTATTTTTAGTTGCCGTTTCTTTTTGTACCAATTCATAAAAACCACCTTGTTTCCAAGATTTGAAAAAATCTTCCCCCGCTTTTGCCGCATCTTTCCAGCGTTGTTCACTATACCCGCCAAACCAAGTCATCAATTTATCAGAGGCTTCCCCCGGAAAATAAGGCTCGTCAGAATTGAACAACGGACTGGCTACGAACAACAGTACTCTTAGCTTTAATCCCATGGCAGCCGCCCCTGTCATACGTCCACTCTCATTACTCAGATCATCTTCCGGCAAAGCCCAAGGTAATTCTTTGCATGCAATAGCCTCATCCAACAACCGGGTTATGAAATCCACAGTCTGTTGCAAAGTGGCACGCTCCGGTAACCCCATTTCTTCCGGCATAATAGCATGGTCAACAATAGGTAAGGCTCCATAATGACGCAACATTTCAGAATACTGCACAGCAATGGTAATTTTGGCCTCCGCCTTCAAACGCAACTTCTCTTCCGCCGTCATATCCGGTACTCGGTCCACATTATTAATAAAGACCCATGCATGGCGAATCCCTTTCCAAGGATCACGTGCGTACATATTGTATTTAGTTGCATGATCCTCTCCACCTGATTCGTCTTCACTTCCGGCATTATAAAGTCCCGGATAATACAACTTATCCGCTCCTGCATAACCAACATATGACTGTGCCAGATCAGTCAACGATTCTATTGAACCCACACGCATCGAAGTCGAATTATTATAACCGGTAGAAAAGCCATAAGGCAATTTCGAATAAGCATACCATAATACTCTCCGGGCATACTCTGCCGTCGAAAAAATAGTGTCGATAGTAACATCCCCGCTAGGAGGTTTCTGAAGAAATTTCTCCCCTAAAGCAAAATCCTCGCATGATGTAAAAGAAACATATGAGAAGATCAGTAACAGATAAATATATTTTCTTATCTTTTTCATGACTAACTTTATTTTTATAAATTAAAATCCTACTTTCAAGCCCATATTTATCACCATTACTACCGGATACATTGCATTACCGTTGGGACGAGATTCCGGATCTACAATTTTCAATTTATCTAATGTCAACAAGTTATAACCTGTTGCAAAAACTCTCAGACTTCCAATATTGATTTTGCTCAATATTTTTTTAGGAAAATTATAACCAATCTCCACATTTTTCAAACGCAAGTAGGAAGCATCACGTAACCATAAATCCGAGTCTCTGTAATTATTTACTTTATTCGTAAACGAGATGGCAGGAGCTTTAGCTGAATTTCCTTTTTCCGGCGTCCACATGTCATCTATCATATATTTCATTAACGAACGAGAATCTGTGGCTCCAAACGGTTCACGAAAAATATCATCCAATAAGCGGGAAACTTTTGTTGCGCCGGACCATGTCATACTGAAATCGAATCCTTTATAGGAAAATCCCAAATTTATTCCTCCTGTAAGAAGTGGGTAAACTGGATAACCGATAGCGGCAACATCGTACTGGTCTATCTTATGGTCATTATTTAAATCCTTATATTTCACATCACCCGGCTTAGGAATATACCCTGTTCCATGATCCGGTATTGATTTACCACGTTCGGTCTCATACTTTGCCACATCTTCTTCCGAAAAGAATCCATCGTATTTATACCCCATCTGTTGCCCAACCGGCTTACCGGTCTTTCTCATATAATCGTAAGGATAGGGAACTTCATCTTGAAAGACGATCTTATTTTTAGCATAAGCCAGATTGAAACCTATATGATATCTAAAATCATGAATTCTATCTCTCCAGTTTACACTCAGTTCATATCCTTTATTATCAACTTTGCCAATATTGGCAATAGGCAAATTTGCTGCTAAATAAGTTGGCAGAACCTTACGATTTGTGAGAATATCCTTACGACGCTCAATAAAATAATCAAAATTAACTTTTAGTTTGCTGTTAATGAAATAAGCATCCACCCCATAATTCTGCTTTGCAGCCGTTTCCCAAGTTACGTCGGGATTACCAATCTTACTTTCCACTGCACCTTGCCATGCTGTAGATATGGAATTTCCAAAATAATAACTACCTGTCGACGGATTATAAGAATCCGGCAGATAAAGAAAACGATAGTTACCACTCACACGATCATTCCCCACTACACCATAGGAAGCACGAAGTTTAAAATAACTCAACCACGGTTTTAAAGGTTGCATAAAGTTTTCCTCTGTCAGAACCCAACCTGCTGATACTGCGGGAAAAAGACCAAACCGCTTACCTGGCGCAAAATTCTCAGAACCATTATACCCCACGTTCATTTCAACCATATAACGTGTTTTCCAGTCATAAGTAGCACGCCCAACTAAACCGATATAGCTTCGGGGAATAGATTTAAATTCATCCGGATTACTATCCGGATAATATTTCATTGTTTGATTGTACATAGCCAAGGCTGAAACATGATGATCACCAAAATCACGCTTATAATTCATGGCGACCTCCATATACCAGTCTCTGCTCCGGCTTGTACTCTCCGAATATTGAAGATTGGTCTGATCTCCCACTTTACGCAAATTCACTGTACCATCTTCATTTACTATCGTCTCATAATGAGGATAAGAAGTTTTACGCAACTTTTTCAAAGTCACACCGCTATTATAAGATGCTTTTACATGTGCCTTCAAACCTTTAGTGATGAAGTTCAATTTCTGCTCCAGCATAAAATCAAAATTCAGGATATTCCCTGCTGAAGTGTTATATCCTTTTCCATAATATGGATAAAGTCCGTCTCTTACAGTACCCGGCAGACTAAATTCTTTTGTATCAGGCCATATCCATTTTCCATCCATAATACCTACCCCCGACATTGGAATAGCCCAATAAATATCACGGAACAATAATCCGATATCACTACTTCCTTCATAATTCGGCGTACGCTTATCATTAACACGCCCACCTAAATTCATACGCATCAATGTGGTTTTCGTCAGGTCCAAATCCAGATTTATACGATAATTGTAACGGTTATATTTGAAATTACCATCATACTCTTTCTCAAACGACTTGAATAGACCATCTTGCGTCAACACACCCAAGGAAGCAAAATAACGGACTCCTCTTGTTCCTCCGGAAATAGAAAAATTATGTTGCGTTTGCAAAGCCACGTCCTTTATTAACATATCCACCCAATCCGTATCTGGATAAGCTAAAGGATTGCTGTGTGTCCGGTAGGCTTCAATCGCTTCATCCGTAAAAGCAAAGTTACTCTCTATTCCATCCCGACGCTGGGCATTGACATATGTACTTGCATACTCATAACTGTTGGCAAATTCCGGCATACGCGTTGGCATTTGTAAAGAATAAGAAGTAGATACATTTATTTTAGGTTTTCCTTCTTGTCCCCTTTTCGTTGTTACCAAAATAACACCATTAGCACCACGAACACCAAACACAGCCGTTGACGAAGCATCCTTCAAAATAGAAATATCTTCAATTTCATTAGGATCAAGTTGGTTGAACGAACGTTCTACTCCATCTACCAAAACAAGTGGTGACGATAATCCTTCTGTCAACGAACCGACACCACGGACATACATTGTTGCATCATCAGCTCCCGGCTGCCCAGTCTGCTGCACAGTAGACAACCCCGGTAATTTGCCGGTCAATGCATTGGATATACTTGAGACTGGTGATTTAAGAATTTCTTCTGTACCCACAGATGAAATAGCACCCGTCACTGTCACTTTCTTCGTTACGCCATACGCTACAACTTGTACTTCCTGCAACTGCAAAACATCTTCAGATAATTCAACTTTTAAAGTAGACTCGCCCTTATAAACAATTTCTTTACTATCATATCCGACATAAGATATGACAATTGTCGCACCAACAGGAACATCCAGTTTAAAATTCCCATCCATATCTGTTATAACACCTTTACCGGCATTCTTCACCACGACACTGGCACCTATTATAGGCTCGCCATTATCAGTTACCGTACCAACAACCGTCTTACTTTTCTGCTGCATAATATCTGCCGAAACAGCTATACTTTCCGTCACATAGTTCTCTGAAGAAAATGCCTGTTGTCCAAACACAAAAGACATCGCTAGCAGACATACCCATTTTTGGGGTATCTTCATTGGAGTGAAAAAGTCTTTCATTGCATTTAAATTTAAGTTACTAGAATGATTAAAAATTCATCAAATTGACTAAAAAAAACGTTTATTCACACTGCGAATATAGTTAGAAAACCAAAAAAACAAAAACCAAAAACGTACATAAGAAGTATAAAAATTATCCTCCCAAGTTCTCTATTAATCATTGTACAAAAAAACACCCTTTTAGTACAAAAAAATCACCATTACAGCACTACTTCTGCACTGATTTACTCTTAGCTTCAATGTCGCAATCCCTTTTCCGCTTCAATGCTTCCAGAAAATAATAATCTGCATAAATCAAAGGG
>ERZ780139.1847-NODE-1847-length-17243-cov-15.891378_pt1 | contig 17243 bp, 8 predicted proteins | sample MGYA00511476_ERZ780139 | MGnify/ENA primary metagenome ERZ780139 (study PRJEB29588, sample SAMEA2158190) | human gut metagenome | biome: human gut; feature: human-associated habitat; material: faeces | place: Denmark | collected 2008/2010 ... | reverse complement strand
GGGTGGGGCACTTTTTAAATGTTGTTCCGGGTCCCTTTTCAAGTGTTAGCTACATACGGGTACGGGTATGACCGAAGAGGAACAGCAACGTGTGTTCGGTGCGTTTGAACGTCTATCAAACGCTGCCGCAAAGGACGGCTTCGGATTAGGTCTTTCCATTGTTCAGTGCATTGTGACAATGCTCGGCGGCATAATCCGGCTGGAGAGCGATAAAGGCAAAGGAAGCCGCTTCACAGTGGAAATTCCTATGCAGACAGTCGAGGAACTACCGGAACAGATAAATCAAACACAGATTCATTGTAACCATGTATTCCATAATGTGATTGCCATTGACAATGACGAGGTACTGCTCCTTATGCTGAAAGAAATGTATGTACAGGAAGGAATACACTGCGATACCTGTACCAATGCGGCGGAACTGATGGAAATGATACGCCGGAAAGAATACAGTCTGCTTCTGACCGATTTGAATATGCCGGATATAAACGGCTTCGAGCTGTTGGAACTGCTACGCACCTCCAATGTGGGCAATTCAAGGACCATTCCGATTATCGTAACAACCGCTTCGGGTAGTTGCAGCAAGGAGGAACTTATGGAACGTGGATTTGCCGATTGCCTGCTCAAACCGTTCTCCATATCGGAGCTGATGGAGGTTTCAGATAAATGCGCCATGAATGTGGCGCAAAATGAAAAACCGGATTTCACATCCCTGCTATCCTACGGCAATGAATCCGTCATGCTGGAGAAGTTGATAACGGAAACTGAAAAGGAAATACAGGTGGTCAAAGATGCGGAACGGCGGAAAGACCTTCAAGGGCTGGATGCCCTTATACACCACTTGCGCAGCTCGTGGGAGATATTACGTGCAGACCAGCCGTTAAGGGAACTTTATAAACTGCTTCATTGTAAGGATACACCCGATTGGGAGGCGATACATAACATATTGACAGTCGTGCAGGATAAAGGTTTGGAGATTATCCGGCTGGCAAAAGAAGAAAGGAAGAAATATAATAATGGATAAGACAAAAATCATCGTGGTGGAGGACAACATCGTGTATTGTGAGTTTGTCTGCAACCTGCTGGCACGTGAGGGTTTCCGCACCGTGCAGGCTTTCCACCTCTCGACAGCGAAGAAACTGCTGCAACAAGCCGCTGACAATGATATAGTAGTTTCTGATTTGCGTCTGCCTGATGGTGACGGTATCGACCTGCTGCGCTGGATGCGCAAGGAAGGCATGACGCAACCGTTCATCATCATGACCGACTATGCCGAAGTGCATACGGCAGTGGAAAGCATGAAACTCGGTTCACTCGACTACATACCCAAGCAACTCGTGGAGGACAAACTCGTGCCTCTGCTCCGCATCATACTGAAAGAACGGAATATCGGACGGAGCCGTATGCCCGTCTTTGCCCGTGACGGTTCCGCCTTCCGGAAAATCATGCACCGGATAAGGCTGGTAGCACCAACCGACATGAGCGTACTGATATTCGGAGAGAACGGCACGGGCAAGGAACATATCGCTCACCATCTGCATGACAAAAGCAAACGTTCCGGCAAGCCGTTCGTGCCTGTGGACTGCGGCTCGCTCGCCAAAGAGCTTGCGCCATCGGCATTCTTCGGACACGTCAAGGGCGCATTCACGGGTGCGGACAGTGCCAAGAAAGGCTATTTCCACGAGGCAGAAGGCGGCACGCTGTTCTTGGATGAGGTAGGCAACCTCGCACCGGAAACCCAGCAGATGCTACTTCGAGCCATACAGGAGCGGCGATACCGCCCGGTGGGTGACAGAACGGACAAGAGTTTCAACGTCCGTATTATCGCTGCCACCAACGAGAATCTGGGAAAGGCGGTCAATGAAAAGCGTTTCCGTCAGGATTTACTGTACCGTCTGCACGACTTCGAGATAACCGTACCGTCATTGCGTGACTGTCAGGAGGACATCATGCCTCTGGCGGAATTCTTCCGCGAGATTGCCAATAATGAATTGGAGTGCAAGGTTAGCGGATTCAGCTCCGAAGCACGAAAAGCGTTGCTGACCCATTCATGGCCGGGCAACGTCCGCGAGCTTCGGCAGAAAATCATGGGTGCGGTATTGCAGGCTCAGACGGGACTTGTCACAAAAGAGCATCTGGAACTTGGGGAAACCGAAACAACCTCAGTTGTTGGCTTTTCCCTACGCAACGATGAGGAAGATAAAGAGCGGATTATACGTGCTTTGAAGCAGGCGAACGGAAACCGCAAGGTTGCCGCCGAACTGCTTGGAATAGGCAGAACAACACTATACAGCAAACTTGAAGAGTATGGATTGAAGTATAAATTTCAGCAATCATAGCCCGTAATTCGCTGAATTTAAATATCCCTACTGAAACAAATTTATTTAGTGAATACAAAAAACGTCCTGCGATAAAAATCATGGGACGTTTTGATATATTTCCGATTTTTATTACTACTTTTGCATCAAGACGAGCGACATTGATAGCAACTCACAGAAAATCGCAGAAACAGACACGGTTGCCAATTCGTTACCTCTATTTTATCCTTCCCTTCAAACCTCTTATAAATAAAGAGGTTATAAAAGTCTTCCAGAATTACGTATAATACTTTAAGCAGCCTTTCCGATGAAATAGACGACCTGCTTTTGCCTTACAGCGTAGACCTTTCCATCTATGGCAAATTAAAGAATGCCGACCTTTTGGAACATATACACCGTATGGGAATACCCATATTCAGCCGCCCATCAAACTAAACTAAATTTCACACATCCACCCTCACCACCCTCACCTTTCGCACGCATCGCCCTATTCATCGGCATTCAAGAGGTGGGTGAGAGCAAATTTAAAAAGTGAGGGCAAAATTTGCCCTCACCACAAGATTTTTTCGTTCAAAGTTATAAGTCACTCATTCTTACCGTAATATCCTGAAACGGGTACATAAATCGGTTGCAGCATTGTTCCCTCATTCTTCAACTTTCCTTCGGTGCGCAGCCGACGGATATGCCGCATGGCAGTAGTACGCATCATGCCGCAAACGCTTTGAAAGTCATTCCGTGTCATAAAAGGGCGAGTGGCGAAATAGTTGGTCAGCCGACGGTCTATCTCTTTATCCGTCAGTTTAGCCGAATGCTCGTTTGCCTTCAAAGCCTTTGCCTTGATGGTACCAATTTCATTTTTCAGTTTTTGGTCGGCACGAAATTTCACACCCGCCATCTTCACCTTCGTCAACTTACGCTTGGTAGCAGCCACTACCGGTTCGGTCGTGGTGAGCGACACGCGAAAGTAGCCGATGCCGTCGAGATGCACCTGCCTTCCTTCGGCAAGTTCCCTGCCCATGACGTGCGACACAGCATCGAGCACAGCCGTCACATCGGTTTCTGTCAATGAGCAACGTGCCTGGATGTCCCGCCGCAATTCATCGGTAGACCTGCTCCCATTCAGGCGGAGACGGGGATGAAGGATTTTATCTTCCGGAGATTTGTCGTACGAGTCCGGATTCTCGTACCAATCAAACAAAATAGCCATAGTTCAAACTGCGTTAAAGGGTTACATTATACGATAAAGCACTGCACGGAACACGTGCGAAGTACGTACGCAGTCTGTTGAAGTACAAAGGTTATATCACAGCCCAGCCCGTGAGCAGAACCGTTCACTGTAGTGAGCTGCTCCGTTCACTAATATGAACAAGAAAGACCACTTTAGTGGACTGTTCATAAACTCTGGTGTAAAAGTAGACAAAACTATGGGGATAAGCAAAGAAACGAACACCTTTTATAAAAGAAACATATAGACATTCCACCCCAAAAAAGAAGCCAATCGGAAAATAATCCTTGAAAAGCTTGTATTCACCCCTTTCCCGGCGTATCTTTACAAGAATATTACATACACGATAAAGAATGAAAATCACACTGATCAGAGAGGAACGCGAAAGCGGAAAAGAGGCCGTCAGCACACAAGAAACGGACATGTTGATGGAAAAGCTGAAAACCGAGAACAAGACCGGATACATTACGGAGCTGCGTAGCATCATCCCGCATTTGAAAGGGACCAACGCCCGATATGAGCATATCGACAGACTGCCGCGTCTCTATCCCGCCGTAGAAATGACCCGCACCAAAGCAGGAGAACATCGGATAAAGACCTACAACGGGCTGATACTACTGGAAGTAAACAATCTGGCCGGGGTGGCCGAAGCCGAACTGGTGAAACAACAAGCCGCCCTGCTGCCGCAAACCTTTGCCGCCTTCTGTGGCTCCAGCGGACGAAGCGCCAAAATATGGGTACGCTTCACCCTGCCCGACGGAGGGCTTCCAAAGAATGAAGACGATATCGCCTTATTCCACGCCCACGCCTACCGCCTGGCAGTGAAGTGCTACCAACCCCTTCTCCCTTTCCCCATCACCCTCCAGGCTCCTTCACTCCTACAAAGCTGCCGGATGACCGTGGACGAACAGCCCTATTATAGCCCCACCGCCGTGGCCTTCTGCCTGGAACAGCCCTGCGCCCTGCCCTCGGAAGACAACTACCGCCAACGGAAACAGCAGGAAAGCAATCCGTTGCTGAGAATGACTCCCGGCTACGAAGTGGCGGACACATGCAACCTGCTCTTCGAGGCCGCCCTCGACCGCGCCTTCCGCGATTTGGACAACTGGCGACGGGGCGACGACCTGCGCCCGCTGCTGTCCCGCCTTGCCGAACATTGCTTCAAAGCCGGCATTCCTGAAGAAGAAGCGGTGCGCCAGACACTGATGCACTACTACCGGGAGGCAGACGAACCCCTTGTACGCCTGACGCTGCATAACCTTTACGGGGAATTGAAAGGCTTCGGCACCCGCAGCAGCCTGAACAAAGACCAGGAAACAGCTTTCCGGCTGGAAGAGTTCATGAAACGCCGCTACGAATTCCGCTACAACACCGTGCTTGGCGACTTGGAATACCGGCAGCGCGACTCCATCCACTTCTACTTCCAGCCTGCCGACCAGCGCGTACGCAGCAGCATCGCCATGAAGGCACTGAAAGAGGGAGTACGTGTGTGGGACCGCGACATCACCCGCTTCCTGTCTTCGGACTACGTGCCGCTATACAACCCCATCGAAGAATATCTCTATAACACCGGACGCTGGGACGGCAAAGACCGCATCCGCGTATTGGCCGACCTCGTGCCCTGCCACAATCCCCACTGGAGGGAACTGTTCTACCGGTGGTTTCTTGGCATGGTGGCACATTGGCGGGGAACCGACAAACAACACGGCAACAACACCTCGCCTCTGCTCGTAGGTCCGCAAGGTTACCGCAAAAGTACTTTCTGCCGCATCCTATTGCCACCGGAGCTGCGTTTCGGCTACACCGACAGTATCGACTTCAAGAGCAAGCAGGAAGCGGAGCGCAGCCTTGGCCGCTTTTTTCTGATTAACATCGACGAATTCGACCAGATAAACGCCAATCAGCAAGGCTTCTTGAAGCACCTCCTGCAAAAACCGGTTGCCAACCTGCGAAAGCCCTACGGTAGCACTATTCAAGAAATGCGCCGCTATGCCTCCTTCATCGGGACCAGCAATCTGAAAGACCTGCTGACCGACCCGTCGGGAAGTCGCCGTTTCATTTGCATCGAAGTGACCGGTCCTATCCAGACAAACGTCACTATCAATTATCGCCAGCTCTATGCCCAAGCCATGCACGACATCATGAAGGGTGAACGCTACTGGCTGGACGACACTGACGAAGCAATCGTAAAGGAGTACAACCGGGAATTCGAGCGGGCAGACCCATTGGAAGAACTTTTCCTTTGCTATTTCCGTGGCGCGGAGGAGAGCGAAGAAGGCGAATGGCTCACAGCCATGCAGATTTTCAACGACCTGCAACAGAAAACGAGGGATAAGTTGGCCATCAACCGGATAGCAGCTTTCGGACGCACGCTCCGCAAGCTGGACATCCTCAACAAGAAATCGAACCGGGGAACACTTTATCATCTGGTAAGAATAGAAGAATGAACCGGCACTCCCACCGATTGTACCAAAGTGAGGGCAAACTTGGCCCTCACTCTTTTTATAAAAAGTATTTCCGTAGGCAGCTGATGCAGTTCAACCATTATTTAATAAGGTGAACAGTTGACTATTTGCAAATTATGATTGATAATACTAAAAATACCCAAATAAGTGTTTTTGATATTAAAATAAAACGTATCTTTGTTGCAAACAACGTCCTCCTTAATAATACTATTATGAAGAAACTGCTGCTTTTAGCCTTTGTGCTATGTAGTTCTTTACTGTGCCGGGCACAAGAAGAACGAGTTATTTTAGGTGATGAACAGACTTCCGAGTATTTTCCAATCCTAAAAGATAAACGAATTGCCATATTCTCCAATCATACAGGAATGATAGGAGACAAGCATCTGTTGGATATTCTGCTGGAAAACAAGTTCAATGTGGTAGCCATTTTCTCCCCTGAACACGGTTTCAGAGGAGATGCCGACGCAGGCGAACATGTGTCCAGCTCGGTAGACAAGAAGACCGGAGTACCTATCCTCTCGCTGTACGACGGGAAATCCGGGAAACCAAGCGAAGCATCCATGCGCAAGTTCGATATCCTTGTGGTAGACATCCAGGATGTAGGCCTGAGATTCTATACTTATTATGCCTCTATGTGCCGGCTGATGGACGCTTGTGCAGAATACAACCGCAAGGTGCTGATACTGGACCGCCCCAATCCGAACGGACACTACGTGGACGGCCCGATACTGGATATGAAATATAAATCCGGTGTAGGTTGGCTGCCGATTCCCGTGGTGCACGGCATGACGCTGGGCGAACTGGGCCTGATGGTAAACGGCGAACGCTGGTTGCCGGCGTCACGCACTTGCGACCTGACCGTCATTCCCTGCAAGAACTATACGCACCAGACACTATACAAGCTGCCGATTCCCCCGTCCCCCAATCTGCCGAACATGAAGTCCATCTATCTGTACCCCTCGACCTGCTATTTCGAGGCCACTCCGGTCAGTCTGGGAAGAGGAACCGACCTCCCCTTCCAGGTCTACGGGCATCCCAACATGACGGGCTACAGCTACAGCTTCACCCCACGCAGCATCCCCGGAGCCAAGAATCCGCCCCAGCTGGGCAAGCTTTGCCACGGCGTGAACCTGAGCAACATGAGCGACGAGGAAATCTGGAAACGCGGTATTGACTTGAGTTACGTGATAGACGCTTACCGGAATCTGAACATGGACGACCACTTCTTCCGTTCCTTCTTCGAGCTGTTGATAGGCACCGACTACGTGCGCAAAATGATAAAGGAAGGAAAGAGCGCCGAAGAAATCAAGGCAAGATGGAAAGACGACGTGGAGAAATTCAAGGTACAGCGCAAGCCCTATCTGCTCTACGAAGAATAAAGGGATGTACGATTTGACGATTTACGATTTACGATTAAAAAATGAACGTGAATTGGAAGAGAACGTCAGAGCGTACATAGGATAATCAAAGTCGTACATATCATCAAAAGAAGTAATTTCAATCGTAAATCGTAAATCATAAAATCGTAAATAACCTCATGACTCCACTTTCCGTAATCATTACCATCGCCGCCTACTTCGCGATACTGTTCACGGTATCCTATATTGCAGGAAGGAAGGCAGACAATGCCGGCTTCTTTGTGGGTAACCGCAAGTCATCCTGGTATGTCGTGGCGTTCGCCATGGTCGGTTCCGCCATTTCAGGTGTGACCTATGTATCCGTACCCGGCATGGTTGCCGCCAGCAGTTTCGGCTATCTGCAAATGGTGTTGGGCTTCATTGCCGGACAGCTCATCATAGCCTATCTACTGGTACCGCTGTTCTACAAAATGAACCTGGTATCCATCTACGAATATCTGGAGAACCGTTTCGGCATGTCTTCCTACCGCACGGGTGCCTGGTTCTTCTTCATCTCCAAAATGCTCGGTGCCGCTGTCCGTCTGTTCCTCGTATGCCTGACGTTGCAACTCCTGGTATTCGAACCTTTCGGACTGCCTTTCCTGCTGAACGTGGCCATCACGGTGGCACTGGTCTGGTTGTACACTTTCCAGGGTGGCGTAAAGTCTCTTATCTGGACAGACTCTCTGAAGACATTCTGCTTGGTGGTGTCGGTCGTACTCTGCATCTGGTATATCGCTTCCGACCTCAATCTGTCATTTACCGGTATGGTAAGCACCATTGCCGACAGTGACATGTCCCGCATCTTCTTCTTCGACGATGTGAACAGCAAGCAGTACTTTTTCAAGCAGTTCCTCGCCGGCGCCTTCACCATGATTGCCATGACCGGGCTGGACCAGGACATGATGCAGCGCAACCTGAGCTGCAAGAACTTCAAGGACTCACAGAAGAACATGATTACCAGCGTCATTTCGCAGTTCTTCGTCATCCTGCTTTTCCTGATGCTGGGTGTGTTGCTCTACATCTTTGCCGCCAACCAGCAGATTTCGGTGGAGAAGAGTGACGAACTATTCCCGCTGATTGCCACCGGCAACTACTTCCCTGCCATTGTGGGCATACTGTTCATCATCGGCCTGATTTCTTCTGCCTATTCAGCCGCAGGCTCGGCACTCACCGCGCTGACCACTTCCTTCACCGTAGACATTCTGGGAACGAAAGGCAAGTCGGAAGAGACGGTTGTGAAGATGCGCAAGAAAGTGCACATCGGCATGGCGGTTGTCATGGGAATCACCATTTTCGTATTCAATCTTCTGAACAACACCAGTGTCATCGATGCTGTATATATCCTGGCAAGCTATACCTACGGTCCTATCTTGGGTCTGTTTGCTTTCGGCATCTTCATGAAACAACAAGTGCGTGACAAGTACATCCCGCTGGTTGCCATCGCCTCCCCGGTTCTCTGCTTCATTCTGCAGAAAAATTCCGAAGCCTGGTTCGGAGGTTATCAATTCAGCTACGAGTTGCTGATTTTCAATGCACTGTTCACTTTCATCGGTCTCTGTCTGTTGATTAGGAAAGATAAAAAGAACAATTAACTTAATACATCATCTATGAACGTAAGACGTCAGTTTTTACTTAGTCTGCTTGCCGCCTCCCTCTTCCCCCACGCGGGAGGCGCGCAAGGACTTCCGACGGATGTCCGCCAGGCAATCGGGAAATTCTTGGATACCACCGCACGAAAAGAAGTTTCCGTAGGACGTATCAGCATCGACTCAGTGGCTGTGGAAGGAAATACACTGCAACTGTTTGCCAACATGAACTGTGCCTATATTCCTTTCCGTGAGGACAATGTGGCCGAAATCTACCAAGGCGTAAGCGCCCTGCTGCCGGCGGAGTTTGCCAAATACAAGCTGCAAATCCGTACCAACAAGCGCAGTATCGAAGAACTGGTTCCCCAAGCCCTGCGCAGTAAAAAAGACAAAAAGACGAAGACATTCAGCCCCGTCGCTTCCAAGCCTCTGGTTACCGAAGTTTCCTCCCCCTACACCCCCACCAACGGCTTGCATAACCGGCATATCGCCCTATGGCAAAGCCACGGCTGGTACTACGAATCAAAACTCGACCGCTGGGAATGGCAGCGTGCGCGTATCTTCCAGACAGTGGAAGACCTCTACACCCAGAGCTACGTATTGCCCTTCCTCGTACCGATGTTGGAAAATGCCGGTGCCAATGTGCTGCTTCCCCGCGAACGCGATTGCCAGACGGCAGAAGTCATCGTAGACAATGACGGTTGCCTGACCGGCCGTTCCGTCTATACAGAAAATTCCGGTGACAAGCTCTGGAGTCAGGGAGAAGGACAAGGCTTCGCCCACCTGCGCCCCCAATACATAGACTTTGAGAATCCTTTCAAGGAAGGCACCTACCGCGCCATAGAAACCATCAAGAAAGGAAACGCAAGCACCGCCGAATGGATTCCCGAAATCCCTTCGACCGGACAATACGCCGTATACGTCTCTTACCAAACCTTGCCAAACAGCGCGGACGATGCCCTTTACACCGTCTATCACAAAGGCGGCACCACGCAGTTCAAGGTAAACCAGCAAATGGGAGGCGGCACCTGGATTTACCTCGGCACCTTCGGCTTCAATGCCGGTCGGAACAATGAATGCAAAGTCGTTCTGAGCAACCTTTCCTCCAAAGTAGGAAGAATCATCACCGCCGACGCCGTGAAGATTGGCGGCGGTATGGGGAACATCGCCCGCCGCATCTCCAACGAGGGCGCTACGGAAAACCTGAAAAGCTCCGACACCCGCAACCTGCAAAACACCCATACAGGCAACATCCAAGACCGTGTAACCTATTCTCCATTGTCCACTATCAATTATCAACTATCTAACTATCCCCGCTTCTGCGAAGCCGCCCGCTACTGGCTGCAATGGGCAGGCATACCGGACAGCGTATATTCAGAAAGCAACGGAAAGAACGACTATACGGATGACTATAAATGCCGTGGTATCTGGGTGAACTACCTTTCCGGAGGCTCTGCCGTGAATCCGACGGAGAGAGGGCTGAACATCCCCGTCAACATGGCCTTCGCCTTCCACTCCGATGCAGGAACTACACAGAACGATTCCATCATCGGGACACTCGGCATCTACCATACCAACGCCTACAATGAGAAGTTCGCCAACGGAGCATCACGCTATCTGAGCCACGACCTGACAGACTTGATTCAGTCCAACATCGTGCGCGACGTGCGTACCCTCTACGAACCTCAATGGACACGCCGTGGCAAATGGAACCAATCTTACTATGAGGCCCGTGTACCCCGCGTACCTACCATGCTGCTCGAACTGCTTTCCCATCAAAACTTTGCAGACATGCGCTACGGACTGGACCCACGTTTCCGTTTCACCGTAAGCCGCGCCATCTATAAAGGTATGTTGCAGTTCCTCTGCTCACAATACCACATGGATTATGTAGTGCAACCGTTACCGGTAGACCACATGGCCTTGCACATGACCAGCGAGAACGAAGTGGAACTGACCTGGCAACCCGTAGCGGATGCGTTGGAACCAACTGCCGTAGCAGAGAAATACATTGTTTATACCCGTATCGGCGACGGGGATTTCGACAACGGAGTATTGGTGGACGGCAACAGTTACCGAACCACGCTCCCCGCCGGCATGGTATGCAGCTACAAGGTTACCGCTGTCAACAAGGGCGGTGAAAGTTTCCCTTCCGAAATTCTTTCCACCGGACGGGCGTTCAATTCCAAAGGTACCGTATTGGTGATAAACGGATTCGACCGTATCAGTGCCCCTGCCGACTTTACGGCCCCCGCCCCCGCCGACACCCTCCTTGCCGGATTTCTGGATGAGCAGGACCACGGGGTCCCCTATATCCATGACATCAGCTACATTGGCAAGATGAAGGAATACCGCCGTTCCATTCCCTGGATGGACGACGACGCCTCCGGTTTCGGCGACAGTTATGGAAATTACGAGACCCAAGTCATCGCAGGAAATACGTTCGATTATCCTGCCATACATGGTGCCGCTATCCTGAAAGCGGGATATTCGTTTGTATCGGTTAGTAATGAAAGTCTCTCCCCCGTAGGAAAGGGAGAGAAGAATATTCCGGTGGATATGAGGGAGTATAGGTATGTGGACTTGATACTTGGGAAGCAATGCCAGACCAAGATGGGACGGGGAGGCGTAAAACCGTTGGAGTTCAAGACTTTCAGCAAACCGATGCAGGAGGCTATTGCGGCTTATTGTAAGCAAGGTGGAAATATCTTTGTTTCGGGCGCTTTTGTAGGAACGGATTTATGGGACAACCGCCTTGCAACCGCCGACGAAGCCGACAAGAAATTTGCGATGGAAGTACTGAAATATAAGTGGCGTGTGGGACAAGCGGCTACAATGGGTAAGGTGAAAAGCGTAGCTTCTCCGTTCCCCGCCCTTTCAGGAAACTATACCTATCACAATGAGCTGAATGCCGATTCGTATGTGGTGGAATCACCGGACGCCATTGAACCGGCAACCAAAGATGCGCACACTGTGATGCGGTATTCTGAAAACAACCTAAGTGCCGGTGTGGCTTATCAAGGCAATTACAAGACTTGTGTCTTGGGATTTCCCTTTGAAGCCATACGTACTGATTCTGAAAGAGAGGCACTCATGAATGCTGTACTGACATTCTTCAACGACAACAAGTAATATCAACCAATCATCATCTATGAACAGAAGACTGTTAATAATCGTCCTGATGGCTTACCTGCTCCCCCTGGGGATGCAGGCACAGCAAGGGACATTCCGTTTTGCCCAACTGACGGACATTCATCTGACCCCGAACAATCCGAATCCCACAGAGGACCTGCTGCGTTCCGTGGCACAGATTAATGCCACCGACAGTATCGACTTTGTCCTGGTGACGGGCGACCTGACCGAAGAAGGCGACCGTACTACCATGGAAAAAGTGAAATCGTGCCTTGACTTGCTGAAGGTCCCCTACCACGTAGTCCTAGGCAACCATGAAACGAAATGGAGCGATTCCGGCTGCACCGCTTTCGGAGAAATCTTTGGCGGCGAACGCTTCGAGTTCGAGCATAAGGGATTCCTTTTCCTCGGTTTCAACTCCGGTCCGCTGATGCGTATGGCCTACGGGCATGTAGTGCCGCAAGATATCCGTTGGATGACGGAGGAAATGGAGAAAAATGGCAAAGACAAACCGGTGATACTTGTCACCCACTACCCGCTAATGGACGGGGATGTGGACAACTGGTATGAGGTGACGGATGCCGTCCGCCCTTACAACGTGCGCCTGTTTATCGGCGGGCATTATCACAGCAACCGGGATTTACGTTATGACGGCATTCCGGGCGTACTGATGCGCAGCAACCTGCGCGACAAAGAAGGAAAACCGGGTTACGGCATTTACGAAGTAACCAAAGACTCCATCCGTGTATACACGCAACGTATCGGCGAGCCTAAGAAGCAATGGGCTGCCTTCTCGCTGGCCGGGCAATATTACGACCGCAATGGAAAAGCGGAGAAATATCCCGACTTCTCGGTCAACAAGGAATATCTGAAAGTAAAGGAACAATGGATGGTACAGACGGGTGCAGGCATTTACTGCTCGCCCGCCGTAGAAAAAGATAAAGTGTTCGTAGGAGACGATATGGGACGGCTGACAGCCTACGCCCTGAAAAACGGCAAAAAGCTATGGAGCTTTGAATCCGGCAAACGTATTGTCGGTACTCCGGCCGTAAGCGAAGGTATCGTTGTATTCGGGTCTGCCGACCGCCACATCTACGGATTGAATGCCAAAGACGGCAACCTGCTCTGGACGGTAAGAGCTGCCGAACCGGTACTCGGAGCCGTGACCATCGCAAACGGTACCGCCTACATCGGTGCCAGTGATGCCACTTTCCGCGCCACAGACATCCATACAGGAAAAGTAATCTGGACCTACACCGGCGTGAAGGGCTACATCGAAACCAAGCCGTTGGTGACGGAAGACAAGGTCATCTTCGGCGCATGGGACAATACACTGTATGCCTTGAACAAGACTGACGGACGTGAGTTGTGGAAATGGACGGGCGGACTGACCCGCATGCACTTCTCTCCTGCCGCCGTATGGCCGGTAGCTGCCGACGGTAAAGTATTCATTACCGACCCGCAACGCGCCATGACCGCCATAGACATCCATACGGGCAATACCGTGTGGCGCACCTTCCAGTCCATGGTGCGCGAGACCATCGGACTTTCCGAAGACGGTGAACGTATCTATAGCAAAACGATGAACGACAGCATTGTTTGCTATGCAGCTCAAGGAGATACTCCGCGGGAGTTGTGGGCAACCAATGTAGGTTTCGGTTATGAGCATGCCCCCTCCATGCAAGTGGAAAAAGAGGGGGTAATGTTTGGCAGTACCAAAGAAGGACTTATCTTCGCACTGGAAGGAAAAACAGGCAAAGTACTGTGGAAACATAAAATAGGAAATTCACTCATCAGTACCGTAGTTCCGTTGAACGGCCACGAAGTTCTATTCACGGCAACCAGCGGGGAAGTGGGACTTCTGAGAATTAAAAATTGAGAATTAAAAATTAAAAGATATATCATGAATAAAATCAGTTGCTTTCTTCCCTACGCAGGAAAAGAACAAGTAGAAAAAACAGTGAATAGCCTACAGGCGACAGGACTTATAGAAGAAATCCGGTTAATCACGACCGATGCCACTCTGGAATCGCTCCCGGACTGCGAAATATTGTTTGTTGACATGCCCTACAGCAGTGCAACTCTCAAAGCTATTGCTAATGCAGCCAAAGGAGAATACACATTGCTTTATACCAAAGAGACTACGCTCGAAATGGGTATGTTTGCACTGGAACGTATGATACACATCCTTGAAGATTCAAGCGCCGGTATGGTATATGCCGACCACTACCAAATAGCAGACGGCAAGCAGAGCAACGCTCCGGTAATCGACTACCAATTCGGTTCCTTGAGGGATGACTTCAACTTTGGCTCCCTGCTCCTTTTCAACACCGAAAAACTAAAGGAAGCCGCCGGACACATGAAGTCTGACTACAACTTCGCCGGACTTTACGACCTGCGCTTGAAATTGAGCCAACATTCAGACTTGGTACATATCAACGAATACTTATACAGCGAGGTGGAAAACGATACCCGCAAGAGCGGCGAAAAGATTTTCGACTATGTAGACCCCAAAAACCGTGACCGCCAGATTGAGATGGAGCAGGCATGTACCGAACATCTGAAAGAAATCGGGGGATATCTGGCACCGGAGTTCAAGAAGATTGAGTTCTCTGCCGGTAACTTTGAGTATGAAGCTTCGGTCATCATTCCGGTGCGCAACCGTATCCGTACCATCCGCGATGCCATCAAGTCGGTACTGATGCAGAAGACAGACTTCAAATATAATCTTATCATCATCGACAACCACTCCACAGACGGCACAACGGAGGCCATCGACGAATTCAAGGACGACGAACGCCTCATCCATATCGTCCCCGAACGCAACGACCTCGGTATCGGCGGTTGCTGGAATGTAGGTGTACACCACCCCAAGTGTGGCAAGTTTGCCGTGCAGCTGGACAGCGATGACGTATACAAAGACGAAAATACACTCGCCATCATGGTCCGCGCCTTCTACGAGCAGAACTGCGCCATGGTAGTAGGCACCTATATGATGACGGACTTCAACATGAACATGATTGCTCCGGGCATCATCGACCACAAGGAATGGACTCCGGCAAACGGACGCAACAACGCCCTCCGCATCAACGGTCTGGGTGCCCCGCGCGCCTTCTACACCCCGGTGCTGCGCGAAGTGAAAGTTCCCAACACCAGCTATGGCGAGGACTATGCACTGGGACTGAACTTCTCCCGCCAATACCAGATAGGACGCGTGTACGACGTGGTTTACCTCTGCCGCCGCTGGGACGACAACTCCGATGCCTCACTGGACATCGTGAAAATGAACGGACACAACCTCTACAAAGACCGCATCCGTACCTGGGAACTTCAGGCACGCATAGCGATGAACAAAAACAAGTGATATGAATCAAACGATACACCATCTTCTGACTGGACAATTGGCATCCTGGGAGACGGCACGCAACAACTATGCCGCCCTCTCCGGTGTGCGGGTGAAAGAGCTGAATGTAAACGGGATACTTTATAAGGTACAGTTCAACCCCGCACGCATCGTTTCCTCCGGTGCCAAAGTGGATGCCAAGTCCATCCTGGAACGGAAATGCTTTCTGTGCCCGGCCAATTTGCCGCCGGTACAGAAAGGTATCCCGTTCGGAGGACACTACAATATTCTGGTGAATCCGTTCCCCATCTTCCCCCGCCACCTGACAATACCGGAACTGGCGCATACGCCCCAACGCATCGCTTCCCGCTTCACCGACATGCTGGAGCTGGCCGGGGCGCTGACGGAATATACCATCTTCTACAACGGTCCCAAGTGTGGTGCCTCTGCCCCCGACCATGCCCATTTCCAGGCAGGAAACAAGGGATTCATGCCCATCGAGAAGGACTGGCGCGGACAGACTGCCGGGAAAATAGCCGATTATAGGAAAGCAGCACTGTGGTATCTTGACGACGCTCCCCGTGCCACACTTGTGATTGAATCCACCTCCAAAGAGGACGCGGCAGACTTGTTCGACATCATTTACCGTTCTCTGGACGTGAAACCCGAAGAAGACGAGCCGATGATGAACGTACTGGTCCTATACGAGGCCGACCGTTGGGTGGTCTTTGTCTTCCCGCGCGAGAAACACCGCCCCGCCTGCTATACTGCCGAAGGAGAAGCCAATCTGTTGAGCAGCCCGGCATCCGTCGACTTGGGAGGTGTCTTTATCACCCCCGTAGAAAAGGATTTCTTGAAAATCACTGCGGAAGACGTGGCGCAGATATTAAGTGAAGTATGCCTCTCTGCCACAGATTTCCACAAGGTACGGCAGCGTATCAGGGAAAAAATATGACTTCTGAAATCCAAGAACTCTAATTTTAAAGAAATACCATTATGAAAGAGCCCAAAGTACAAGTAGGCATTCTGTTTGAACCGCAGATAGAATTCGTTTTGCTGAATCCGTATCGCATGGACGGAACGGAAGTCAGCGGAAAGCAGGTAGTGACCTACGACGAAGGCAAGATTCTCTGGAATGGACGCCGGTATGACGAACTGCTGTTTGAACCGCAACACGAGCAGACCGATGCCTTCGAACTATTGGACGTTACCATCGGCATCAATTTCCATTGGGAACGCAAAGAAACACAAAGATTCAAAGGGAGTCTGAAAATAATCGTTGAAGAGGAGAGGCTAACAGCTATCAATGTAATTTCCATTGAAGAATATCTGACTAGTGTGATTTCATCGGAAATGAGTGCCACTGCTTCTTTAAGTCTCTTAAAAGCACATGCAGTCATTTCCAGAAGTTGGCTGGTTCATAAATTAAGAACGAGAAACATTCTAAATGAAGAATTAAGAATGAAGGATGAAACATTAGGGATGGCTACACGAAAAGAAAACACAGTCGGTTCTTCCTCCTCTACTTCTGATGCTTCACTCATCAAATGGTACGATCATGAAGCACATACACACTTTGATGTTTGTGCCGATGATCATTGTCAACGTTATCAGGGAATTACCCGTACTTCCACCCCACAAGCTATCGAAGCCGTATCTTCTACCAGGGGAGAGGTGCTTGTATACGAAGGAGAAATCTGTGACACACGTTTTTCCAAATGTTGCGGCGGCGCTTTTGAAGAGTTCCAAAATTGCTGGGAAAATGTCAGGCATCCAT
>ERZ780139.1846-NODE-1846-length-17246-cov-5.940376_pt1 | contig 17246 bp, 21 predicted proteins | sample MGYA00511476_ERZ780139 | MGnify/ENA primary metagenome ERZ780139 (study PRJEB29588, sample SAMEA2158190) | human gut metagenome | biome: human gut; feature: human-associated habitat; material: faeces | place: Denmark | collected 2008/2010 ... | reverse complement strand
CCTCTGGATGAACTGGAAGCAAAAGAAAAGGCGTGACCGAAGTCACGCCAAATCTTCCCCATTTAGGGAACTTTTGCAAATACTGTTTTATGGGAACTCTGCTCTGGGGAACGCCCTGTTGTACATATCGCTATGGTCTGTGGAGTTTTCAGGGTGCGTCCGGGTGAGCGCACCTTTTTTGCTCCTGATTACAGTTCTGCGCCGTTCGTCTCAATGACCCGCTTATACCAGTAGAAGCTGTCCTTGCGCTCGCGGCTCAAATCGCCGGTGCCGTCGTCGAACTTGTTGACGTAGATGAAGCCGTAACGCTTTGCCATCTCGCCGGTCGAGGCGGAAACGAGGTCGATGCAGCCCCAGGGGGTGTAGCCCATCAGGTCCACGCCGTCCTTCACGGCCTCGGCCATCTGTGCAATGTGGTCGCGCAGGTAGTCGATGCGGTAGCTGTCGTGCACCTTGCCGTCCTCGCCCTTCACGTCATAAGCACCCAGACCGTTCTCCACCACCATCAGGGGGATCTGGTAACGGCCATAGATCTCGTTCAGTGCATAGCGCAGACCCTTAGGGTCGATCTGCCAGCCCCAGTCGGAAGCCTTCAGGTAGGGGTTCTTCTTTCCGGCAACGATGTTGCCGCCCACATCCTCGGTATCCTTATGGGTGGTGATGCAGTTGGACATATAATAGCTGAAGGTGTAGAAATCCACCGTGCCTTCTTTCAGGATGTCAGCGTCCTCGGGCTGCTGCAGGATGGTGATACCGTTCTCGGCGAACCAGCGCTTCATATAGCTGGGATACTCGCCGCGCACCTGCACATCGGAGCAGAACCAGTTGGTAATCTGCATCTTCTGCTGGTTGGCGATCACATCGGCAGGGTCACAGGTCAGCGGATAACTGGTGATGAAGCAGATCATGTTGCCCATCTTGAACTGGGGATAGTTGTCGTGGGCGTACTTGACCGCCTTGGCGCTGGCCACGAACTGGTGATGAAGTGCCTGAAAACGCTCCTGCTTGTTGTCGGGCACATCGGCGGTGGAGCCTTCAAAGCCTTTGATCGTGCCGGTCTCGAGGATCGCGCCCATGGGCATGGTGCCGCAGTTGATCTCGTTGAAGGTCAGCCAGTACTTTACCTTGTCCTTGTAGCGCTCAAAGATTGCCTTGCAGTAGTTCATGTAGAACTCGATCAGTTCCCGGGAAGCCCAGCCGTTGTACTTTTCCACCAGAGCATAGGGCAGCTCGTAATGGCTGATGGTGACCAGCGGCTCGATGCCGTGCTTCTTGCAGCAGTCAAAAACGCGGTCGTAAAATTCCAGGCCCTTCTCGTTGGGCTCGCTCTCCATGCCAGTGGGGAAGATGCGGGTCCAGTTGATGGAGGTGCGGAAGGTCTTGAAGCCCATCTCAGCAAAGAGGGCGATATCCTCTTCGTAGTGATGATAGAAATCAATGGCCTCGTGGCTGGGGTACAGACGGTCGGGGCGGATGCCGGTGGTCACCCATTTCGGGCTGGTGTGGGAACCGTTGGTACACATATCTGGCACGCTGGGGCCTTTGCCGTCCACATCCCATGCACCCTCGAACTGATTGGCAGCGCAGGCACCGCCCCACAGAAAATCATCACGGAAAACGCTCATTTTATTCTCCCTTATAATTCAGCGGCAGAGATTCCCAACGTCTTTTGAAGGTGAATGCTGCATCCTTGGGCTGACGCTGGCGCGTAAAGATGCCCTTCTTGTTTCCGTTGACGCGCATAACACCCTCAGAAGTCTGAAAGTCTGCAAAATTCCAGACCAGCTCGCCCTGCACAAAATCGTAGCTGTCAAACACGCTGAAATTCATTGCCAGATACTCATTCTGGTATTCCTGACTCCACATGATAGCGGGCAGCTTGTGCTCAGTGGCAAGGGTGTCCGTGCCGAATTCGGTAAAGACGAATGGAACGTTCAGCTTTTTTGCCGCCCACTTGTCCATTTCAGCACGGAACTTGACCTCCGCTTCCTCCATCTCTGCGCCGCCGCTGATGTACCAGCCATAATACCGGTTCAGACAGATGAAATCACACAGCTGATAACAGCGGCACTTGTCAGGCGCACTGTTCTTCTCGAACGCACCGGTCAGCGGACGGTTCTGCGGGTCCAGTGTACGGGCGGCCTCAAAGACTTTCGTGAAGTAATCCTTTGCATACTCGCTGGTGGTTTCCGGCTCATTGAACAGGCTCCACGCAAAAACGCTGGGATGGTTCTTGTCGCGCGCCATCATTTCTTTGACCTGCTGAATGTGATTTTTCAGCAGCTCCGGAACGGTGGGGGCCTCAAAGAAATAGGTGTACTGTCCAGTGCCTGCCGCCGCAAAGTTATGGGTCGAACGCATCATGCCGACAGCGGGGACTTCATCAATAATAAGGAAGCCCTCTTCATCTGCCATCTGATACCACTCTTCTGCATAAGGGTAGTGGCTGGTACGGAAACAGTTGGCATCCGTCCATTTCATACACTCAAAATCCCGCTTTGCGACGGCCCAGTTGAAGCCACGCCCCAGAATATCAAAGTCCTCGTGCTTGCCAAAGCCTTTCAGATAGACAGATTTTCCGTTGATGAGTATCTTTGTTCCGCGAATCTCCACTGTGCGGATGCCGATGCGTTCCCGGTACTCGTCCACAGGCAAGCCGTCCTTTTTCAGTGTGATGACGATGGTGTAAAGATAGGCGTTCCGCACCTGCCAGAGATGCGCGTTCTGCACGCAGAGCGCGCCTTCCGCACCGTTTGCTTCCGCCACCAGCTTGTTTTCCGCATCCAGCAGCTGTACCGAAATTTCTCCGGCACCTTCACAGAAAACCTTGTAATCCACCTGTGCATCCGCACCGTTCAGCGTATAGCGCACCTCATAGTCCTGAACACTTTCTGCCGGGAGCATGACCAGATACACACTGCGCTGGATGCCGGAGTAGTTAAAGAAATCGAAATATGGCTTAACGATCTTTCTGCCGCTGGAAAGGATATTGTGTGTTCCGCAAGGCAGAGTGCTCTCGTTCAGGTCGTTGTTCACCCAGATACAGACCCGGTTCACCGCACCACGGCGGACAACGTCCGTGACATCGGCGACAACGGGGAGAAAGCCGCCTTCATGCCGGGCGACCTCAACACCGTTGCAGAACACAATTGCACGGTGGGTAATGCTTCCAAAACGAAGCTGCACCTTGCTCTGCACCGTTTCAGGCACAAAAAAATCCTTCTGATACCAGAAATCGCCGCAGTAGTCCCGGTCAGGGCCGCTGGTGAAGAAATCAGAGAAGCTGGCAGGTACCGGCATGGAAATGGGGGACGGCAGACCGTTTTTCCAGTTCTCAGCGAGACCGCAGGACTTCGGGTCAAACTGGAACTGCCACATCCCGTCCAGCGACAGAGCCATGCGGTAACGGTTTGTAATGGGGTAAAGGACTGAGTTTTTCATAATATAACGATGCTCCCGTTTTTTGATTGTATCTATGGTCTGTTTACCAAAAATGCTCCGCAGCTGTTCATCCTTCAAGAAAAACATCTGCGAAGCACTACTCTGTTTACGTATTACTTGCTTTCTTTTTCCGGTACATTGTCCATTTCGTCTTTGTAGCCAAAGAGCCAAACCAGCGCAAATACCAGAACACAAACAACCGCAATCGCAACAATTGCCCAGGGACCGTAAACCGCCCAGATAGCGGGAAGGGTCAACAGATTGACACTCATCTGCACATTACGGGTGACATTGAAAGCACCGCAAATTGCACCGCCGACAGCATTTGCGATACAAACCATAATCAATGGTTTCTTATACTTGAGCAGAATACCGTAGATTGCAGGCTCAGTAACACCACCGATCAAAGCCGTAATGGAAGCGGGACCTGCAACCTGCTTGACATTCTTTTTCTTACTTTTCAGGAACACTGCCAAAGTAGCGATTGCAATACTGAAGTTGCAGCTGACGGTCAGCGGCAGCAGGTAATCATAGCCCAATATGCCAAGGTTTGCAAAACCGATGCTCATAATTGCCCAGTGGATACCGAACAAAATCATAACAGGCCACAGGCCAGCCATCAGGGCACCACCCAGCGGCGGGCACAGACGGAGCAGAGACTGGATAGCAACCGAAATTCCGTTTGCTGCCGCAGTAGTGATAGGTCCGATCACGATGAAGGTCAGCGGAACGAGGATGAGCAGATCCAGAACCGGCAGGAAAATATTCCGCACGATCTGAGGAATGACGCGGTTTATCAGCTTTTCAAACTTAGCCTGTACGAAACACACAACAATAATCGGCAGAACGGAGCTTGTATAGCTGACCATCTTGACCGGGATGCCTAAAAACTCCACGGGAATGGGGTCGGTTGCACTGAACAGCGCAGTAATGTTCGGATAGACCAGTGCAGCTGCAATTGCCATCGAGATAAAAGGCTTAGCGCCAAACTTGTTGCCTGCACAATATGCCAAGAAGATCGGCAGGAAGTAGAACACACCGTCACCAGCAGCGTTCAGGATCGTATAAGTAGTCGTGGATTTATCCAGCAATCCCAGCGTGACGAAAAGAACCAAAAAGCCTTTCAACAGACCGGCACCAGTAAAGGCGCCCAAAAACGGAGTGAAAATGCTGGAAACGATATCGATCAAAGTAGCAACCATGCTCTCTTTTTTTTCGGGCGTATCAGACTCTGTTTCCTGCACAGGTGCCTGCTCGCTGCTGGCAGCTTTGATTTTGGTACCTGCCAAGATCGCATCGTATACATCTGTCACATCCGTACCGATAACGACCTGATACTGACCACCTGCCTGCATCACTTGAATAACACCTGGAGTCGAGTTCAGCTTCTCAGTATTTGCCTTGCTTTCATCCTTCAGCTTGAAACGCAGGCGAGTCATGCAGTGTGCCAGCGAGATGACATTTTCTTCACCGCCAACCAGCTCAACAACTGTTTTGGCAAGTGCGTTGTAATCTTTTGCCATTTTTTCCTCCTATTGCTTTACCGTATAGACGATTCCAGCTCGTGCAGGGCCCGTGCGCAACTGGTTTTTCCGAAAAAGAGGATATCATTTTTCAGAAAAAAGTGATAGAATAAAATTGCGCAATATAGAATTGGTTGTTTTGATTTTATAGAACAAAACAACTTGAATTAGGAGAAAATAAAGAAATGACTTTAATTGAGTGCTGTAAACTCATACAGGATATCACGCGCATTTCAATCACTATTCTGGAGTCGCCCACAGAACGTGCCGAGTTCTGTTCACGGTATCAGTTTCATCCTATACAGGAATATCTGCTCCCTCATAACATTGAGCTTCTTTTAGAAGGTCTATCTTCCAGCGAAATCATAAGTGTAACAGATCTATTTCATCTCAAGCTTTTGTTTTTCCGAGTAGGCTCTATTCCGGTGGTCATTGGGCCATTCTGTACGGAGTTCTTCTCTCTGAATGACTGCGAAAGTCTGCTTCAGCAGCTAAACTTAAAAATTTTTTCTCCCAGTGATCTTCTGGCACACCGCGGACAACTTCCGGTCAGCTCAGAATCCCATCAACGGCATATTATACATTGCTTATTTCATAGCATGGAAATACCTGCGCCTGAGGAGATTCGCGAGATCAATTATAACGAAAAAAATATCAATACCACTTTCCACGATGTCGAGTCGAACATTTCTTATGCAGAACTTGTAGAACAACGCTATGCACTGGAAGCTTCCCTAATGAAGGCAACTGAACAGGGCGATGTGGTTAAAGCGTTAGAAAGCTGGGTCAAACTTCATAACTCTGTAAAATTTTTAAATCACCTGCGTTTAGGGCAGACTCTGGAGGCAGCCCGAATTTCCGCGGCTGTTACCCGTACAGTTATTCGTATTGGGGCAATGCATGCCGGAATTCCGCCTGTTGTCAATGACCATATTTCTGCTGTCAGCTCCACTATCATCAGAAACGCCCATAGCATCGATGAAATCAACCAGGAGCATGAACGGCTGATTCGCGAATACTGTCAGACCATCCGGCGCAAAAAGACCACCGGCTACAGTAGCCTGACGATCAGTGCACTGTATTATCTGGAGCACTCCTATGCACAGGCAGTCACCGTGCAAAACATGGCAAATGAGCTGGAGGTTTCCCCGAACTACTTGATCGCACAATTCAAAAAGGAAGTTGGTATCACGCCGCTCGCTTATCTGAATCGCATTAGAATGCAGCACGCTGCACACAGTTTGGCGCATAGCAGAGTACCAATACACGAAATTGCAGAATCCGTTGGCATCATGGATGCTAACTATTTCGTCAAACGCTTCAAAGCAGAATTTCAGGATACTCCGAGCCAATACCGTGCTAAATATTATCAATAACTCCGTTGTGTTTTTCTCCGTTTGAGCAGCAAGAAAAGTGGGCAGGCGCGCAGCACAGAAAATGTATAAAGATCACCCGCAACTGTTGTCGAGTTGCACTGAATGTTCTATCCGCACATAAAAACAGTTTCCATCTGTAATTTTGTCGTACAGATGGGAACTGTTTTTTTAGGGAATCTTTATAGCGTGGTCAATCTTCTAATCCATGGCTCCCAGCCACATTCTTCAAATATTCCTTCGTGTCACCGTTCAGAATCAAATCCGCATAGCCAAGCGGGTCATTGTAGATGAGATAATCCAACTCCGACCTCTGCGCCACGGTCACGTCCAATTCATCCTCGACCCCGGTGCAGTCAATGGAAATTTTTCTCCCACCTCGGAGCAGCAGTTCCACGCAGCCGGTGTCCATATTAAACTTGCAGGCTCTTTCATCGTACTTCATAATCATACCCTCCAAATCTTGTTATTGGCTTACGGTCTATGACAAGGTATCGGAGTTTTACGCCGTCCACGGGAGCCTTCATTCTCAAACCCGAAGAAAACGAAAAATCCGAACCCTTCTCCAATCGGAAATAGGTTCGGATTTTTCTTGTTTGGTGGGCGCGGGTGGATTCGAACAAGCTCAACTATCACAATTCGCTGGATGCGCTTTGAAATTGTGATGGATTCATGCGCATTTTTTGAATTTCACCAAAAATCATTTATCGGCTATCACAACCATTTAGGAACAAAAACGGGTTACAAAGTGGGTTATTTCGCACGCGGAGAATACTCTGCCAGAGCATCTGAAACGGCCATTGCTGCCGTGTCAGCCCTGCCGTCAACGGCGTGACTGTACCAGCCGTAAGTATCCATACTTTTGCTGTGCCCTACCATGCGGCGCAGTTCTGCCGGGGACACGACATCCTCGATGATGCTCACAAAGGTGTGCCGCAGCTCATACAGGCTGACCGGCGGGTCAATGCCGTTGCTGCGCTGGTAGAACTGCCAGTAGTTATAGAGGCTGTGCTCATTCTCCAACAGGAAGATTGGATCATCTCCCCGAAGAGGCCGCCCCTCTTCAAAGGCCCGCTGCTGCAGCTGAGCGTGGAGTTCCGCAGCCGCCAGCGGATGCAGGACCACCGTGCGGATAGCGTTTTCGTTCTTGCCGTGCGTTTCCTCATCAAAGGTATTGATGGCCCGGGCAAGATGCAGCCGGTTGCCCTCCATGTCGCCCACGCGCAGCCCCAGCAGCTCCCCGGGGCGCAGGCCAGTCAGGACTGCAAAGCGATATGCATGGATATTGGCATCCTGTTCAACCTTGCCACGGACGATGCGCGTATCCGTGGAAAGCAGGACCCGCAGCGCGTCCGGCTGAAGGATCTTTCGGCCCTTTGGACGTGCTCCCCTGGGTACTGTGAGACCCTCGTCCTCTGGCCGCAGGGCGGTGTATTTGTGCTGCCTTGCCCATTTCACAAAGCTGACTTCAACCGCCCGGATTCCCTGTAATGTTTTCTTAGAGAGGTTTCCCCTGCTCTTTCGAGTGGCCTGCGGGTTCATGCTGCCTTCTTTGTATGCCCGATTCAGCACGTCCTGCAGCATTCCCGTGTTCAGGTCTCCGATGCGCCGCTCTCCAATGATTGGCAGGATGTAGTTCTGTCCGAACTTCTCCACCTGCTGGGCATAGCTTGTGCCGGCGGTGGCCCGCACCGAGATCAGATACTCGTTCCAAACCTCCAAGCAGCGCTTGGTGGTGCTGCAAATGCCCTCATCCAGCCAGGCATCTGCTTTTGCATTTGCTTCCCGCTGGCCGGTACGGCCCGGCTTTGCGCTGGTGAACGTCTTGCGCACCCCGTCCTTCTGCACCTTGATCTGCCAACGGTTCTGGTTCGGCAGCCACTGGGCGGTGTTGGTTCGCATTCCCATAAAAACTACCTCCTTTGGGGTACACTTTGACAAGCCCGCCCAAAAGAGGTATAATCGCAATGTCGAGTGTGCGATGCCCTCTTCTGGGTGAGCCGCTTATCTGAACTCCCTCGGTGTTGGTAGCACCGGGGGAGTTTTTTTATTTACAATCAGTTGTTCGTACGGTAGATAACCTCCAAGCCCTGATTCGGGTGATAAGACCAGGTAACTGTCACATCATCAAAGCTTTCCTTCTGGCGGCCATCAATTGCTCGTGTATTTGCCATTTCTTTATAAAGCCATTCTGGCAATCCAAGTGCTTTGTTGGTCAGTTTTACATGCTCCAAGCCAGTTTCATTAAAGATAATCGAGCCGCCTTTCATGTTAAGCGGATTATTATCAATCGTCATATAGGAACCATCTTCAGCAACTGAAACCGTTACGTCATTATAAAGATCATAAAACAGTTTAAAATCCGGTGCCATTCCCTTCTTATAGAAAGTTGGTGCTATATCCTCATCCAGAGATATGAGAGTTTCCTTTCCATCTTCATTTACAACCTTCCAAGTTGCCAGAATAACAGGTGCACCATCATCGGCGAACCGTTGAACTTCTCCCTTAAATGTAACGTCCTGATCATTGAATACGTTCTTGTAATAGTCGTATAGACTTTCTTTTACAGCCGCATACACACGCTGCCCATTTTCCACAACGGAAAAGCACTTATAGTTTGTATTTGTTTTTTCAACCGAGTATGTAAAATAATATCCGAAGTCCGTATGGCCTGAATAGGCCACATAATCGCCTGTTTTGTACTGCACTCCCTCTGCAAATGCAGACATTGCAAGTACAAAACAAAGTACCACCATCAACGCCATTGAAACTATTTTCTTTTTCATACAAAAGGCCTCCTATGTTTGTTTATATTTCCGTCAGCGCGTATAATTCTGCGCTGCACTCGTCGAGCTTCGTTTTAGCATTATCGCTCATATATGACAGATATGGTTCAAATGCCCGATGATATTTTATTGCCCAGTTCTGCTTTGCTTTGGGCGATTTTAAACTTTCTATTTTGTCCCGGTATTTTTCTTGTGTACGCTGGACAATTTCATTAACGGCTTCTTCTCGAAACGTCAAATCCAGATATTTTTCCAACGAGGAAGTTGTAGTTACTTTCACGCCATACTTTTTACAATCTTCCAGCTGTATTAAACGGCCAACACAAAAATCATACCGCATAAAGAACACCGACGGTTCTGTGGTAGAGGAAAGAATCTTAGCACTTTCCTGAGCCTGTTTAAGAAATTGCGGTGCTAATATTTGAGCGTTCATGCGAGAATCAACCAAATCCATCTAGCCCATCCATTCGGGGTTCGGGGAATACCTGGACGGCTCTTCCGCCGCATCCATTGCCATCTTTCCGACTACCTTTGTAGCCTTTTTCAGCCAACCAAAAACGCCCATGCGGTACCTCCAACATCAGATATCCCGGCAGAGCCCCACGGCCTTGCCTTCAATGACAACGGCATTCATATCTTCCCGGCTGAGAATGATGCTGCTGAAAGCCGGATTCTCCGGCCGCAGTTCAATGAAGTTCTCGTGCAGATAGACATGCTTCAGGGTGGCCTCTTCCCCGATCCGCACAGCAGCGATCTCGCCGTTCTCCACCTCTGGCTGACTGCGAATCGCCACCAGATCACCATCGTGGATGCGGGGTTCCATGCTGTCGCCCTTGCAGGTCAGTGTAAAGGTAGAGTGCCAGCGGGAAGGCACGCACACCATTTGCTCGATGTTCTCTTCTGCTGTGATGGGCGTACCGCAGGCGATCCGCCCTACAAGCGGCACCACATCCATGGCTGGCATCGGCTCAAAGCCCGGCGGAACGGTAGGTTCTCTGGATGCAGCCGGGGCGGGCTGCTCCTCCCAGCCCATCAGATAGGCGGGAGACACTCTCAGCCGTTTTGCAATGGCATCTACTTTATCTGTCGGTATGTTTGTTACAATGTTATTCTCATACTTATATACAGCTTGCTTTGATACACCAATGTAGTCAGCAAGCTCCTGCTGGGTTACGTCTTGCTCCTGACGTACCTTTCGAATGCGATCACCTACAGTCACCGTGAGCACCTCCTTTAATGTCTATAGTATAGCAGATAAACCATCAGTTTACAATATTTTTAATTCAATTGCCAAAAATAACTTGACAGGTCACAAATATGGTGTTATTATACCTGTGACTTCACAAGTTACATCGAGGCCGTTTGGAGGTGAAAGTGTGGTAAACGTCAATTTGCTCAAGTCGTACATGGTCAAAGCAGGTTACACTCAAAAAATGTTGGCTCAGGAGCTTGGAATTTCGGAGCAGACCTTAACACGCAAGCTCAAGAAACGTGTCTTTGGCACGGACGAAGCCTCAAAGATTGTGGAGCTTTTAAGTATCGACAATCCGCAGGCAGTATTTTTTGGCCGCTAAGTAACCTGTGAAGTTACATCAAAGGAGGTGAACAACGTGAATGACAACAAAAAGCCCAGCGAACCTGTGAAAGAGGAACGCTGGGGGATCATTCATTATATGCGTAGCCATCGGCCGCCCTGGTGGCTGTATTGGACGCCAGCCATTCTGTGGGGTATTACGACTGCAATTGCAGCCACAGCGATATGGCTGAGATAATGAGCGCCGCAAGGGCCATTAAATTTGACAAAATGATGCCCGTCCACTCTCTGAAGTTTTCTTGCCGGTAGCGAGAATCTTCTTTTTCTTTCAAAAGGCGTTCTGCATTTTTCTTCTTGTCAATGTAGTCTGCATAAAGCATTCCATCTTCTGTAACCACGAATTCGTCATCTGACTTTGAAAGCGCATACGGCACCAGAAAACCGAGTTTTACCAAATGTCCTGCAACGACTGGGTGTAAACGCAGAACAGCTCCGTATCGTGCCGATTCAAGATACTGCAAGTCATTGTCGGATAGTACGATTTTGTCAAAGTCTGTCATATTTTATCACCTCCCTTCCCGCCCAAGTATACCGCAGAAGGGAGCCGCCAACAAGGAGGTGAGCAACGTGAAAAAGCCTTATCTCAAAATCAGTCGTCTGGCAGAAGACCAGGATCTCAACCAGGGCGCACTTGCGGCCCTGATTGGGGTAAGCTCCAACACGATGACCGCACGGCTCAAGGGGACACAACCTTGGAGGAGTGACGAGATCGTCATCATCTGCAGAGCACTACACATCCCGCAAGAAAAAATCGGGGAGTATTTCTTCCCGGCAATCGCAAAGGAGGAAAAGACCGCATGAAACCTTACACCCTTGCATCCGAGCGGGCCGCAGCGCCCACTGGATGCGCGTACATCGCACCGCTGTTTTGGAACAAGTGGTTCCGTTGGGGCGGTAGTCAGGCATCTGGCTGCTACCAGCTGGGCGGACAAATCAAGGATGAAAGCCACACCGGGCTGCAGATTTTTGCTGATGGCGAATGGCACCCGGTCATCGGATGGGCATTGGACGACTGCAGACCCGCAGTCAATTGTCTTCAGGAGGTAGGAGCATGAATATCAGCCCGAACGCTCAGTTAAAAATCCAGCTGGGGAAGGATGGGAACCCCAAGATTTATGCCTGCGGTACAGAGATGGAACAGAAAGCCCTTTGCGCCGCTCTGATTGCCGGGATTTGCATAGATCAAAGAAATCCGGAAGCATTGCTCAGCATAGTGACTACTGCCGCAGACCTCATGGACAGAATGGAGGAATCCCCCAATGAAGATTAAATCCCGCGTCTGGTACTGGCTGGCTGCTGCCAGCGGTGCCGTAAGTCTGCTGTACGGCATGGGCATCGAGGGCGGTGCACAGCTGGGCAGCTCCATCTCTGACAACCAGTTCGTCACGGCCCTGTGCCTGGTTCTGGCAGCGGTAGCGTTCCTGCGGCTGGGCTTTGCCGCCCAGGATCGTGAACAGAACGCCCGCCGCTATGGCCGCGTTGACCGCACCCACGCCCGCACCGAAGAGCCGGACTACCGGCAGAACCGGAGGGGCGCATGAAGAAGCGCATTCTCACCCTACTCGAAGTGGAAGGTCTTTTGGTGCTGATCTGGCTTCTGGATGCCCGCATTTGGCTACTGAAGCGCATTATCAGACTGACTGAAGCAAGTATCTCTCTCTTGGGCAAAGTAATCGACTATAAGTCGGAAGACGAAAATGAGCCCGCCCGTGCTGGTAACACGGACGAGCCCAAAGGGTGATGGAATTCACAAGCCCCATCACCCTTGATGATATCACATCAGAAAGGATTTTACAAATGAAAGGTATTTTAGCCGAACCGGGCAAGGCCCCGGTGATCGCATCCCTGCCCGACAGCCTGTGGGCCATTGAGAACCGGCTGGGCACTCCCTGCGAGATGATCGTGCTGCCCCGCACCCCGGCGGTGCTGTTCGTGGGCCGGTACGATGGTCCCATCCAGCCCGCCAGCCTGCTCAACCGGAAGTACCGAGGCCGCCAGCTTTACGGGCCTATCCTCTGCTACGGATGGAAGGGCAACAACATTCAGCCCATGAACAAGGATGTGCAGACCGAGATGCTGGACCGCCTGAAGGGCACGGAGGTGAGGGTATGATCATCAGCCAGAACAGCAACGATGTTTACTACGCCTATACTCGTGGGCGCTTCTGGCGCTGGGACGAATCCGCACGGGTCTGGAAGGAAAGCCATCTGCTGGCACAGAAGTTCGGCAAAGCCAAGACCGCTGAAAAGCGGCTGACCCCGGAAGCGTTTCTGACCAGCGACAAGTTCATCCCCATGGACGACTACGAGCTTCCGCAGTCGATGCTGACGGCCCTCAGGGAGGCCAAGCCCTGCAAGAATGCACCGGTAGACCCGGTGGAAGAGGAGCCGGAAGTCCCCGGAACCCAGACGGCACAGGAAAAGCCCCTAACCACCGTGCCGGATGCGATGCGCCCGGCGTTTGATTATTCCGGCCTGACCGACCAGACCGTGGAGAACCTGCACTTTGCCGAGGACGAATACCGCCACGGTAAGCAGATGGCCGAGCGTGGCCTTGTACACATGGGCAATGCCATTGCCGCCGCCCATGATGCGCTGTGCGGAGTTGTCCAATTGTTGGACAACTCAAAGCATGGCAATCGCGGGGATGATTCTTTTCGGGCATGGTGCTGCTCTATCGGCATCACAAAGTCAACCGCCTACAACCTGCTGCAAGTCTCTGCCCTGATGGACGGCAGCAACCCCCGCCAGCGGGCCATTCTGGAAGCCCTGCCGCCCACCCTGCTGTACGCCGTGGCCAAACCCAGCGCCCCGGCAGAGCTGGTGGAGCAGGTTAAGAGTGGTGACATCACCACCAACAAGCAGTATCAGGAAGCCCTTGCCCAGATCAAAGCCGAGAAAGAGCGCGCCGATGCTGCCGAGACTGAGCGGGACAAGCTGCTGGGTGCCCAGAATCGGGCTGCTTGGGCGGAAAGCCACATCCAAGATGTCGAAGCCCAGCGGGATGCCGCCCTTGCGGATGTTCAGGGCCTGACCGAGCAGAACGCCAAGCTCCAGCAGAGCTACCACGATGCAGACGAGAGCCGCATTGCGGCCAACCTCCAGCGCCAGAAAGCCGAAGCTGAACGCGACAGGGCCGAAGCCCGCGCTAAGGACGCGGAGAACCAGCTTGCAGGCTCCCGGCAGGTGGCCGAAGCGGCCAAGCTCCGGGGCGACAAGCTCAAGGCCGAGAATGACGCACTCAAGAAGCAGCCCATCACCGCGGTGGTGGACAAGGAAGAGGTGGAGCGTCAGGCCAGGGAAATGGCCGCCGAGATGACCGCCGACCTGCGGGCACAGCTGGAACAGGCCGCTTCCGGCAGTGAACAGGATGCCCACAGCTCCTATGACAACGTGCTGCTGGCCGACCGCTCTTTCCAGAACATCGGCAAAATGGTGGTTCCGGCCCTCCGCAGGCTTCCGCCCGAACAGCGGGAGCAGCTGACCAATATGCTCGTTCACACACTCGGACAGATCCAAGGGGAGGTATCCAGATGTCTGTAACCATCACGGCCCTTGAGGCCGAAAACGTCAAGCGCATCAAGGCCGTTGCGCTCACCCCTGCCCCCACCGGGCTCACCCTCGTGGGCGGCAACAACAATCAGGGCAAGACCAGCGTGCTGGATGCCCTTGCCTGGGCGCTGGGCGGCGACCGCTTCCGCCCCAATGCCGCACAGCGGGATGGGGCCGTGGCTCCCGCCCATCTCAAGGTCACCCTTTCCAATGGCGTGATCGTGGAACGCAAGGGCAAAAACAGCACCCTGACCGTTACCGACCCCACCGGGCGGCGCAGCGGCCAGCAGCTGCTCAATGCCTTTATCGAGCCGCTGGCCCTTGACCTGCCCCGCTTCATGGAAGCATCCGACAAGGAGAAAGCGGACATCCTGCTGCGCATCATCGGCATCGGCACCGAGCTGCACGTCCGGGACATGGAGATCAAGGCGCTGTACGACAAGCGGACCTTCACCGGCCAGCTGGCCCAACAGAAAAAGCACTTTGCCGAGGAGCTGATTTCCTACCCCGATGCCCCGGAAGAACCGGTCAGCGCCTCCGACCTCATCCGCCAGCAGCAGGAGATCCTTGCCCGGAACGGCGAGAATCAGCGCAAGCGCAACCAGTTGGACAAGCTCATTGATGAAAAGAATCAATTGAATTTCACCTTGCGTGATCTCGATGAAAAAATTGAAGATTTGAAAGAGGAATACGAACAAACGCAAGCGAAATTTACTGACCTTGAAAAGCAGATATTTCAGGCCCGGAAATCTGCTGCCCAGCTTCAGGACGAATCCACCGCAGAGCTGGAGGCATCCATCCGGGGCATCGAGGAGACCAACCGCAAGGTCCGGGCCAACCTGGAAAAGTCCCGCGCCGAGGATGAAGCGGCCCGGTATGCCAGCGACTACGACAAGCTCACCGAAGCCATCACCCAGAAGCGGGCTGACCGCATGGCCCTGCTGAACGGTGCCGACCTGCCCCTGCCTGAGCTGAGTGTGGAAGACGGTGCCCTTACTTATAAAGGAAAGCACTGGCGGGATATGTCCGGCAGTGACCAGCTGCGGGTAGCCGCCGCCATCGTCCGCCGCCTGAACCCGGACTGCGGTTTTGTGCTGCTGGACAAGCTGGAGCAGATGGACATGACCACCCTGACCGAGTTTGGCCGCTGGCTGGAAGCAGAGCACCTGCAGGCCATCGCCACCCGGGTCTCCACCGGCAGCGAGTGCCAGATCATCATTGAGGACGGCATGGTAAAGGATGCCGAGCCGCCTGTCACCGAAAAGCCCCAGCCCAGAAGCTGGACGAAAGGAGCGTTCTAAATGAGCAAGTATGCCATCACCGCCGGGGTGCAGGATTCCCCGGTCAAGACCGTGCTGTATGGCCCCGAGGGCATCGGCAAGAGCACCTTTGCCTCCCACTTCCCGGACCCGGTGTTCATCGACACTGAGGGCGGCACCAAGCGGCTGAACATCAAGCGCCTGCCCCAGCCCACCAGCTGGGCCATGCTGCTGGACGAGGTAGCCGAGGTGCGCAGGGGAAATATCCCCTGCGGCACGCTGGTCATTGACACCGCCGACTGGGCCGAACGGCTGGCCATTGATGCCGTCTGCGCCAAGGCCAAGGTGGACGGGCTGGAGGGCTTTGGCTACGGCAAGGGCTACACCTACCTGAAGGAGGAGTTCGGCAAGCTGCTGGACGCGCTGGAAGAGGTGCTGAACACCGGACACAATGTTCTGGTCCTTGCCCACGCGGCCATCACCAAGTTCGAGCAGCCGGACGCTGCTGGCTCCTACGACCGCTGGACCATGAAGACCACCAAGCAGGTGGAACCGCTGATCCGGGAGTGGTGCGATATGCTGCTCTTTGTCAACTACCAGACCGTGGTGGAAAAGAGCAGCAGCGCCCCCAACGCCAAAAACAAGGTCACCGGCGGCCGCCGGGTCATGTACACCACCCATCACCCCTGCTGGGATGCCAAGAACCGCTTCGGCCTGCCCGGCGAAATGCCGTTCGACTATGCCGGAATCGCCCATATCATCGGGGACGAAAAAAATATTCGGTCAATTACTGAACCGAATGAACCGTTTGTGGTCAATTCTGCGGACGAAACGCCGGATAAGTGTAAGGACGTTTCCGATGCACCCGCACAGGCAGCAGTAAGCGAACCGGCGAAACCGGACGGCACCGTGCCGGACATTCCGGCAGGCATCCCGCAGGCGCTGCGCGACCTGATGCAGGCCAACAACGTCACCGCGACCGATATTCAGACCGCCGTTTCCGCCAAGGGATACTTTCCGCTCGGCATGGAGATCACCGACTATCCGGCGGATTTCGTGAGCGGCTGCCTGATCGGTGCGTGGGATCAGCTCTATCAGGTCATTCTGAAGGAGCGCAAGGACATTCCGTTTTAATCAAGGAGGACAATTATTATGAACGACAACATTCTGGATCAGGAGCTCGGCTGGGAAGACGAGATCGAAAACGAGGGCAGTCCGCGCCGTGTGCTCGAGCCGGGCGAGTACCCGTTTACCGTACTGGGCTTTGAGCGTGCCCGCTACGCAGGCAGCGAAAAGGTAGCGCCGTGCAATCAGGCCATCCTGCACCTGCGTGTGGATGCGCCGGACGGCGAGAGCGAGATGAACGTCAACCTGTTCTTGCTTAAGCGCTTTGAGTGGAAGCTGTGCCAGTTCTTCACGTCCATCGGCCTGCGCCAGCACGGCGAAAAGCTGCGTATGAACTGGGCAGCCGTCACCGGCAAGACCGGCCGCTGCCGCATCACCAAGCGTACTTACAAGGACAAGACCGGCGCAGACCGCGAAACCAACGATCTGGACGAGTTCCTCGATCCGCTGGGTGCGCCGTCCATGCAGCAGGCGGGCGGCTTTACGCCGGGAGCATTCTAATATGGAACTGCGACCGTATCAGCAGGCGGCGCGTGAAGCGGTCGAGAACCGCTGGGAGCAGGGTGACGACAGCACCCTGCTTTCTATTCCCAC
>ERZ780139.1749-NODE-1749-length-17868-cov-18.902375_pt1 | contig 17868 bp, 13 predicted proteins | sample MGYA00511476_ERZ780139 | MGnify/ENA primary metagenome ERZ780139 (study PRJEB29588, sample SAMEA2158190) | human gut metagenome | biome: human gut; feature: human-associated habitat; material: faeces | place: Denmark | collected 2008/2010 ... | reverse complement strand
GGCCTTCTGCTTTTCGAGCAGCTTGCGCTTACGCGAGATATCACCGCCATAACACTTATCAAGTACACTTTTTCTAAGAGCTTTGATATTTGTTCTTGCGATTACTCTGCCGCCGATTGCAGCCTGAATAGGAACCTCAAACATCTGGCGGGGAATAATGGTTTTTAATTTCTCTGTAAGCTTCTGCCCGATATAATACGCGTTATCCTCATGGCAGATTACAGAAAGTGCATCAACCACTTCTCCTGCAAGCATTACATCAAGTTTGATAAGTTTTGAGCGTTTGTAATCTTCAAATTCGTAATCCAAACTTGCATAGCCTTTTGAGCGCGATTTAAGCTGGTCGTAAAAATCTGTAATAACTTCACTCAGCGGTAAATGATAAATCAAATCGACACGGACTTTATCAAGATAGTTCATGTTAATAAAAATACCGCGTTTTGTCTGGCACAAATCCATCAGCGTGCCTACATAATCGTTTGGAGTAATAATAGAAACTTTCACATACGGTTCTTCTATATAATCGCGATATTGCGCAGCAGGAAGGTTAGCAGGGTTATCAATTTCCACAACCTCGCCGTTAGTCTTATGCACCTTATAAACTACAGACGGCGCAGTAGTTACGATAGAAAGGTCGTATTCCCTTTCCAGTCTTTCCTGTGCGATTTCCATATGGAGCATACCCAGAAAACCGCATCTAAACCCAAACCCGAGAGCGCTGGATGTTTCCGGCTCAAAAGTAAACGCGGCGTCGTTGAGCTGGAGCTTCTCCAGCGAGGCGCGGAGGTTCTCGTAGTCGTTGGGGTCGATGGGATAGACGCCGGCAAAGACCATCGGCTTCACCTCCTGAAATCCCTCGATAGCCTTGGCGCATGGCCGTTCGACGTGGGTGACGGTGTCGCCCACCTTCACCTCCTTGGCGTCCTTGATGCCACTGATGATGTAGCCCACCTCGCCGGCAGTGAGCTGCGCCTTGGGCACCATGTCCATCTTCAGCACGCCCACCTCGTCGGCGTCATACTCCTGGCCGGTGTTAAAAAACTTCACCTTGTCGCCCTTGCGCACCACGCCGTTATCGATCTTCACCAGCGTGATGATGCCGCGGAAAGAGTTGAAGACCGAGTCGAAGATGAGGGCCTGCAGCGGCGCATCCTTGTCGCCCGTCGGCGCGGGGATGCGGTCCACGACGGCGCGGAGGATGTCATCGACGCCCTCTCCCGTCTTGCCCGAGGCCCGGATGATCTCCCCGGGCTCGCAGCCGAGCAGATCGACGATCTCGTCCTCCACCTCCTCGGGCATGGCGTTGGGCATGTCTATCTTGTTGATGACCGGGATGATCTCCAGGTCGTGGTCGATGGCCATATAGAGATTGCTGATGGTCTGCGCCTGCACGCCCTGTGTGGCATCGACGATGAGCAGCGCGCCCTCACAGGCGGCAATGCTTCGCGACACCTCGTAGGAGAAATCGACGTGGCCCGGCGTGTCTATCAGGTTGAGCAAATATTTCTTTCCCTCCATCGCGTACTCCATCTGGATGGCGTGGCTCTTGATGGTGATGCCGCGCTCGCGCTCCAAATCCATGTTGTCCAACATCTGTCCCTCCGTGACTTGGATGGTCTTGGTGCGCTCCAACAGACGGTCGGCCAGGGTGCTCTTGCCGTGATCGATATGGGCTATGATGCAAAAATTCCGTATATGGTCCATTCTTGTATTGTAATTTCAAAATGCAAAAGTAGCAATAAAAAACGAGATACACGACTTCCAGCCCGTTTTTTGCTCGCCAACCGTGCAAAACCATGCCACGGGACGCGCTTTGGCAAAACCTTTGTGGCTCTTTTTGCCACTTAGAGGAAATAAAAAACACGATTTGGCGTTATTTCCATAGCGTGGCGATGGCGGACCCGGGACACGACCTGCCCCAGGGAGGCTTCGCCATAGCCGACATTTACAGAAACTAAAAGAGAAAACTTACATGAAACAGACAATTTTAGTGACGGGCGGAACGGGCTTCATCGGTAGCCATACCACCGTGGAACTGATCGAGGCTGGCTACGACGTGGTCATCATCGACAACCTTTCCAACTCCAAGATAGAGGTGCTCGACGGCATCGAGAAGATTACGGGTGTGCGCCCGGCCTTCGAGCAGGTGGATCTGCGCGACAAGGCTGCCACGGAGGCCGTGTTCCAGAAGTATCCGGCCATCGCTGGCATCATCCACTTCGCCGCCTCCAAGGCCGTGGGCGAGAGCGTCCAGCTGCCCCTGCTCTACTACCGCAACAATGTTGTCTCGCTCATCAACCTCCTGGAGCTCATGCCTGCCTATGGCGTCAAGGGCATCATCTTCTCCAGCAGCTGCACGGTCTATGGACAGCCCAATCCCGAGAACCTGCCCGTCACCGAGGACGCACCCCACCAGAAGGCCACCTCGCCCTATGGCAACACCAAGGAGATCAACGAGCAGATCATCTACGACTTCATCCATAGCGGCGCGGCCGTCAAGAGCATCGTCCTGAGATACTTCAATCCTATCGGTGCCCATCCCTCGGCGCTCATCGGCGAACTGCCCAACGGCGTGCCCAACAACCTCATCCCCTACGTCACGCAGACGGCGATGGGCATCCGCGAGCAACTGACTATCTTCGGCAACGACTACGACACGCCCGACGGCACCTGCATCCGCGACTACATCTATGTCGTCGATCTGGCCAAGGCGCATGTGGCCGCTATGGCGCGCGTGCTGGACCAGGAGACCGAACCGATCGAGTATTTCAACATCGGCACGGGCAAGGGCAACTCCACGCTGGAGATCGTCACGACCTTCGAGGAGGCCACGGGCGTGAAACTCAACTGGAAGTATGGTCCGCGCCGCGAGGGCGACATCGAGAAGATTTGGGGCGACTGCACCAAGGCCAACCAGGTGTTGGGCTGGAAGGCGGACACGCCCCTGGCCGACGTGCTCCGCAGCGCCTGGAAGTGGCAGGAGAAACTGCGCGAGGACGGCGTGATGTAGAATAACCTTTGGGCGGGAGGGGCCGACCTTCCCGCCCCTGACAGAAAAAAGATATGGAAAAGAGAAAGATTTGTATGGTCACCGGCGCGACGAGCGGCATCGGTGAGGCTTGCGCGCTGCGCTTTGCCAAAGAGGGCTACGACGTGATCATCACGGGCCGCAGAGACCACCTGCTCCAGGCGCTGGCCGAGCGCATCGAGGCGCTCGGCGTGCGTGCGAAGACGCTCTGCTTCGACGTGAGAGACCAGCAGCAGGTGTTTGACGTCTGCGGCAGCCTGGAGGCCGACTGGGCCGAGATCGACGTGCTGATCAACAACGCCGGACTGGCCTTGGGCCTCGACCCGCTGCAGGGTGGCGACCTCGACGACTGGAACACGATGATCGACACCAACATCAAGGGCCTGCTCTACGTGAGCCGCGCGCTCGTGCCGGGCATGGTGGAGCGCAACCGTGGCGAGATCATCAACATCGGTTCGGTGGCTGGCGACGCGGCCTACGCCAACGGCAACGTCTATTGCGGCACAAAGGCGGCGGTGAAGATGATCACCGACGGACTGCGCATCGACACGGCCCACACGCGCATCCGCGTGACCAATATCAAGCCGGGACTGGTGGAGACCCACTTTAGCAACGTCCGCTTCCACGGCGACGACGAGCGGGCCAACAGTGTCTATCAGGGCATCAAGCCGCTCACGGGCGAGGACATCGCCGACGTGGCCTACTATGCGGCCAGCGCACCGGCCCATGTCCAGATCGCCGAGGTGCTCGTCCTGGCCACCCACCAGGCCAGCGGTTCCGTCGTCAAGCGCAACGCCGAATGATGACGGTGGCGGAATATCGGCAGGCCGTCCTCCAGGCCATTCTCCAGGCCAAGGACAAGGACGGAGCGCCGCGCACCGACGAGGAAACGGCCAAGACCTACCTCGACTCGCTCAGCGACGCGGACCTGGAGGAGGGCATGCTTTTCAACACGCCCGAGGAAGTGGCCGAGATGGTGCTGGAGATCCTATAAGCCACTTGCTGAGTTGGGAAAACAACAAATACAACTTTTACAACTTGTAACAACCTACACGCTTTGCGTGTATTGCACTCCTGCTGCAAGGTAAACAACAAAAACAACGCTTCGCCAGGACATTACGCCAGGAAAAATCAGCAGGAAATGTGTCCAAGGCAAAGCGTTGTTCATAGTTGTTTCCCTTGCAGCAAGCCTTGGTTAGCATGGACCTCGAAGAGGCAATGTCCCCGCGAAGCTTTGTTCATAGTTGTAAAAGTTGTTCAAGTTGTTTTTCTATCATGTCCTGGCGAAGCATTGCATCAGTTGTTGTCTATATGCCCTGGCGAAGCATGGCTCGTGTCGTCTCGGTCTGCCCTTACAATCTTGCACACTACGCGGGGTGGATGCGCAAGAAAGGAAGCCAAAATGTGTATTATTGTTAAAACAATCGGTTTTTGACGGTCGTTACGACGAAAAATGATAATTTTGTATAGAATAAGAACAGACAAAGAAAGGAAACAGATATGGAACAGAGAATCATCCTATCAGATCGTTTCGAGAGCGATCTCGCGCTGTGTATCTCCGAGTGTGAGCACGATGGCATCTTCGTCATCTGCGACACCAGTTCTCATCGCTTCTGCTGGAGCGAGATGGCCCACTTCCCCACCCTGCGCCAGGCAGAGGTGATCACGATCGTCGATGGCGACGCCAACAAGAACCTACGCCAGCTCACGCGCGTCTGGGAGCGGCTGCAGAAGGGCGGGGCCAACCGCCACTCGCTCGTCATCAATCTCGGCGGCGGCATGGTGACGGACCTCGGCGGATTCGCGGCAGCGACCTTCAAGCGGGGCCTCAGTTTCATCAACGTCCCCACCACGCTGCTGGCCATGGTCGATGCGAGCGTGGGAGGCAAGACGGGCATCAACTTCGGGGGCATGAAGAACGAGATCGGCACCTTCCAGGATGCTTCCCGCGTCATCATCAATACCGACTGGCTGAAGACGCTCGACACGGATGACCTTCGCAGCGGCTATGCCGAGATGCTGAAGCACGGTCTCCTTGACAGCCAGGAGCGATGGGCCCGACTCGTCGGCTTCGACCTCTCGCAGCCCGACTGGCACGAGCTGGCCAAGATGATCGAGGCGAGCATCGACATCAAGCTCCGCTACGTCAGGCGCGACCCGCTGGAGAAGGACATCCGCAAGTCGCTCAACCTTGGCCATACCTTCGGCCATGCCATCGAGGAGTGGTCACTCAGCCGACAGGCGCTGCCCCACGGCCATGCCGTGGCCTTCGGACTGGTCTGCGAACTCTACCTCTCTACGCTCCGCACGGGCTTCCCCACGGAACAGATGCAGCAGACCGTGCGCTTCGTACGCGAGTTCTACGGCACGCCCGCCATCAGTTGCCAGGACTACGACGAGCTCGTCACGCTCATGCACCACGACAAGAAGTCTCACCACGGAGAGATCCGTTCCGTGCTCCTGAGCGGTTTCGGCCAGCCCATCATCGACCAGACCGTCGGCGACGAGGAGGCTCGCCAGGCGCTCGACTTCCTTCGCGAGGGGGCCTAAAGCGCTCTCCCTCCCTCTTGCTTCGGGTTCTTCCGGAAAATCGAGTGATAGGGTTTGTGCTGTTGCCAATACGTCCTGCTGAGTTAGGGAAAACAACAAATACAACTTTTACAACAAGTAACAACCTACGCGCTGTCGCGCGTATTGCACTCCTGCTGCAAGGTAAACAACAAAATACAACGCTTCGCCAGGACATTACGCCAGGAGAAATCAGCAGGAAATGTGTCCAAGGCGAAGCGTTGTTCATAGTTGTTTCCATTGCAGCAAGCCTTATGTCTGCATGGGTCTCGAAGAGGCGATGTCCCCGCGAAGCGTTGTATCTTGTTGTAAAAGTTGTTCAAGTTGTTTTCCATGTGTCCACGTTGCATCACTCCATTTTCCGGAAGAACCTTGTTTCGACCCGGGGCCCTGCCTGCCTCGGGTTGCGCCACGGCCTACGTGGCTCAAGATCCCCCTTCCGAGACCCGCCTCTCAGAGGGGGATTTTTCTATGCCACAGTTTCTTTTCTTCCATGATTTTCTTGCTGGTTTAAGTTGTCGAAATGATTGCCTATCTCTCTATTTTCAGAAGCCAGTCGATGGCGGAGCACACATGAATGCTTTTGCCTTCTACCACCATATCACGTGTCGGAGTCATGGCTATGAGCGTCAGGTTGTCACAACGCAAAGCCGTCGAGGCTTTCACAAGCGAGCTCGTCTCGCGGTTGAAGGTCTTTGTGCTGTCGATGTCGTATGCCACTTGTATCAGCTCCACGGCCTTGTCTTGGTTGCACACCACAAAATCCACCTCTTTGGTGCGCGGCGACTCTTTGTAGTAGTATATGTCCAAGAAGTCGTTGCTACACCTGCGCAGCAGTTCTATATAGACAACATTCTCCAAGCGCCAACCAATATTTTCGGGCGCAAAAGAATTTTCACGATTGTTCTGCAGCCCACAATCCACGATATACGCCTTTGCGTTTCTTATGCGTTCTTTGCTCTTGAAGGAATGCTTGGTAAGCAATTGTATGAGAAATGCCTGGCGCAAATAATCCACGTATTTCTTTGCCGTTTGATCCGTTATCTTCAACACTTGAGAGATGCTATCGTAGTTGACCTCCTGGCACACATTGTTGATCAGGTGGTTGGCTATTTTCCGCAGGGCGTCCGTGTTGCGGATTTTGAAACGTTGCTGTATGTCTTTTGTGATGATGGCCTCCATGAGGCTCTGTACGTATCCGCGCTTATTGCGCAAGTTCTGCATTTCCGGAAAACCTCCATCATTGATATAGTCAATAAATGCCGCTTTCTTTTCGGCCTCGGCTTTTGTTGTGATGCCACGAGGGTCGATGCGACGGAAACAACAATATTCTCGAAAAGAGAATGGGAACAAATGGATTTCATTGTAACGGCCCGTCAAATGTGTTGCCAACTCTCCACTGAGCAGTTTGGCATTACTTCCCGTTACCACAACGTGCAGGTTGGAACGTAGAAGACGGTTGACAAACAAATGCCATCCATCAACATTTTGTATCTCATCGAGAAAGATGTACTGTATATCAGTACCATATACCTGATAGATGCAAGAAAGCAACGTATTCAGGTCTTCTGTTTGCAATTTTGCGAAACGGTCGTCATCAAAGTTGGCGTAGCCATAGTTGACGCGATGCTCCAAAAGCACCTTATGGCAAAGGGTCGATTTACCACTTCGCCTCACTCCTATCACGACTTGTGCAAGGGAACTGTCAAACTCGAACAACGCCTCCTCGCTCCGCTTTACCCATTGTTCGGGATGATAGTTGCCGACATATTCTTTTTGCTCTGTCAATACTTGAAGCATGATTCTTTCTTCCACCATAACCGTAAGCTTATTGATCTATTCAAGTGCAAAAATACTGAAAATATTGAAAACGAACAATTTAGCGACTTTAAAATTCGCTAAAATGCAGATTTCTGACCTTTCTATCACGCTAAAATGCAGATTTTACCTCGTTCTATCACGCTAAAATGCAGGTTTTTGATGTTTCTATCACGCTAAAATGCAGTTTTCACGTCGTCCTATCACGCTAAAATGCAACAGACCGTCGGCGACGAGGAGGCTCGCCAGGCGCTCGACTTCCTGCGCGAGGGGACGTAGGGGATTTCTCTTCTCGCTTTGGGGCTTAGGGGGCGCCTGGCCTGTTACATGTTGGGCCCGCCCTTTGTGTGTCAGTATGTCAAAGACCGTGGAGACTTAGATTCTGCAGGGGAGGCGGACGTCTGCCGTGGCCAATCGGGAGGCGGGCCTACCCAAGAATCGTGTTCATGCTGCAAAGTTAAGTCTTTCTGCCAACCCAGCCGTGCGATACGATGCGATTGGGTGCGATTGGGTGAGATAACGTGAGATAACGGGTGATGAGGGTGGAATGAGACGCAAGGAGACGCAAGGAGACGCAAGGAGACGGAAATACCCTGCTATCGAAGCTTCGAGCAAATGGCTGGGGCCAGCGAGGGGAAGGGCCATCACAGAAAGGGCCTAAGAGAGGAGGACATCCTTGGAAGGGAAGGGCCTTGGAGAGAAGAGGCATCACAGCACTTGAGAAGCCTCGGAGAAAGAAGAGCGTTCCAGTTGTTCCAGTATTCCAATTAATTTCGAGACACCCCCATTTTTCTCTTATTACCTATAACTACTTAATAACTAATTAGTTATATAGTATATATAGGGGTAATAGGATTTTGCATACCCTCAAAAAATAACTGGAACAACTGGAACTGGAACAAAGCACAAACACCCTTTTCTCTCTAAAAGGCTTATTACCAACAGATTATCCCTTTCTACTACTTTACTCTCACCTCTATATTCGACAACATAGTCGATACGATAGCCGATAAAAGCCGAAGAAAATGGGGTAAAACAGGTCTCGCAAGCCTCACTTTCCTGTCTTTAGGCCGCAGAATTGACTACGAAAGTGGTACATCAAAATCAAGGCTTCACCACGATTTGAGGGTATCTTTTTCACAAAAACGCATGTTGAAAAGAAAAACCAAGGGCAAACAATCAAAAAACGATCGCATGAAATAGGGAAAAATGGCTCATCCGAAAATAGCGTGTCAGGGTTGTTTGCGTTGTTTCGATGCAGCCTGCTGAGTAGGGAAAACAACAAGAACAATAAGTACAACGTATAACAACGCTTTCGATAAGCCATGCGTAAAACTGAGCTCGCTCGAGTTTTGCCATGACGAGAAAGAATAGCAGGAGAACATTCCTGTAAGAGCTTGTAGCCTGTCCGGCAATAGTAATAAGATGCGCTACCCCGAAGAAATCCCGAAGGCTTACCGAAGAAAGTGAATAAGACAGAAGAGGACAAAAGAGGGCAGAAGACACGAGGGAAAGACAGCAGGAGGGAGGAAACTTTCATCACCAAAAGCGCGTTATTACCATTACAAGACTGGCGGACAAACAAGACCAAGGGGTTGATGCAGATCAAGATTGGGGGGGGGTAAGACAGGCTTTTGGAATGAAAACAACACAAATTAACGGATAAAAAGTTGGCAGTTTAGAGAAATTACAGTAATTTTGCGCCGTCAAAATGGAGACAAGGCCCGGATCGGTCGTTTTTAGGCAGATCTTCGCGCCACACACACCATAGAGACGCAAAGGAGGGAAGGATATCTTCGGGATACGCCAGTGGCTTGATTGACCACAATCACCCATTATTACCATTCGACAAGGACTTAGCAAACAGAGTAGCTTCTATCACCATAGGAGCCGACTCTGCAGCGCCATGCCCTTCGGACAGAGAAATAAATCAAAACAAGTTTATACACAGAATCAATTTTTATGAGAACTACAACATTGCAATCTTCCAAGGCATCATCCAGCCTTTGGAAACTTTTCGCAGCCCTGCTACTCGTGTGGATTCTTGTCCCCATAGGGCAGGCTTGGGCACAAGAAACATCTTCAACAAATAATGGATCAAGAAGTATTTTGACGGGAGTGGACGACCTTCCTGGCATTGATCCTTCGTCAGCAATTTGTACAGGCAAAGGAACGGCTGAAACCGACGGAGATAAGATTGTGTGTCTGTATAACGTCGGGGCGAAAAAGTTTCTGAGCGTTGGCGGTATGTGGGGTACTCATGCCTCATTGGATGTTACGCCATATCCCATTTATATGAATTTGATTAGCGGTTCAGAAGGAACATATCGTCTGGAGAGCAAGGTGAAAGGTTCTAAAAATCGGGCATATTTGGGAATCGACACAAGACATATCCAGGTGTTTATGGACCAAGGTGATGGAGATAGAAGCGTTATCAGATTTGATAAAGCCAATGGCTATTCAGAAACGAACAAGGTATATCTCGTCAGAATCGGCAATAAAACAACATTAGGTTATCTCACTGCTTATCCTAACAACGAGGACAAACTTTGCGATTATCAGAAAGATATAGCACAGGAGGGCACCCCGGAATACAAGAACCAGGAATGGAAGGTCATTACAAAGAATGAGTATTACTTGCTCTTCAACATAGCCCCTGCACATATGAAGTCAGTTGTTGATGCTTCTTTCCTTATTGCATGTCCGGATTTCAGAGCGAATGATGCAGATGCTAAAAAATGGAATATCACAGGTGAGGGTTGGAAAGACAAATTGCGCTTTGGCGACGAACATATGTATAAGCAGTATGACAAGCTAAGCAGTACTGGTACAAAAGACTGGGTAGGCTATACAGATCAAACTCATCAACAAAAATACGGCCAGTATTTCTATTGCTACACCAAAGGCTTGCGCGGCTTCACATTCTATCAGGACGTGAAGGTACACAAGGGAGGATGGTACCTGCTGCGATGCAACGGATTCAGCACTGCGAACAGTTCGGAGAACATCAAGCAGAACGGCGGACCGTTAGCAAACCTGTTCATTACAGTGCTCGATGCCAGCAACAATCCGATTAAAGAGATATACTCAACAGCATCCCTCGATGGTATAAGTCAGGCTGATGCCTATCAGCTTGCCCAAACACACAATGGCAAGAACTACGAAGGAGCCGGTATCGGACATGCCTTCTTCGAGGGAGAGTATGAGAACCAGGTGCAGATATGTCTCGACGACAAAACTATATCAAGCGACAATCCCGTTACGCTCCGCATAGGCTTCTACGTAGACCCTACAGACAAGTCGGAGGTTGACGCCAACGAGCTGACTGCCGTTGACAACTTCAAACTGCTTTATGCCGGACCGCGACGCAACCCGGAGCTGATTCTCGACGAGGAATCGACCGACCTGCGCTATCTGACCGAGGCTGCAGACGAATACAAGAACAGCGTGCTGCATCTGAACCGCAAGCTGAACGACAATATGTGGAACTCGCTCATTCTGCCCGTCGATCTGACGTGGGGACAGATGAAGCGTACGTTCGGAGACGCCGTAAAAGTGGCAAAACTTGCGGCGCTGACGGAGAATAGCGTGCAGTTTGTGACCGTGGAGCCCCAAAACGACGACTCGGTGATGGTCAGGGCCTTCGAGCCATATATCGTGTACCCACCATATACACAGGTGAAGTCGGCACCCTACACCATAGACCGCTTCTATACATCAAAGGGCGAGGATAATAGCGAGTGGCTGGACAACGACTACAAGCCCACCAACGTCGAGAGCAACCGTCTGACTAAGACCATCGAGAAAGACCACTACGACATCACGATGGTATCGCTCGACAGAAAGAAACTGCAGGAGCATATGGATCCCAAGACCTGGGAGTCAAATAAGACCTTCTCGGGAAGCGGCACCCCGGGTACGATGGTCTGCAAGGGCACGATGGCAAAGACTTACGCCAACGGCGAAATCATCTCAGGCCGCGACGACCTCAATGGCGCCTTCTTCATGTATCAGGGAAAGCTCATCCAGGTGCCGAGCGGCGCAAAGGAGAATGGCGAGCTCTATCAATACGGACTGAAGGCGTTCCGCTGCTGGTTTGAGTTGTCGGGCACATCCGCAAACTCGGTCTCGCTCATGATCGACGGCGTGGAGGATAGCGCCACGAGCATCGACGACATCCACGGCAGCAGCAATAGCACCTCCTACAAGCGCGGCATAGAGGGCGTATTCAACATGCACGGACAGATGGTGCGCCGCGACAATAGCCTGGAGGGCTTGCCCAAGGGAATGTATGTAGTAAACGGAAAGAAGGTTATCATCAGATAAAAACGAGTATAACAACGACACGAAAATGAAGAAGAATTATATCACTCCCAATATCAACGTGGTACAGGTCGAGACTATCTGCAACGGAGGCATTCTGCAGGCCAGCGTCCACCAAGAATCGCTCAAGGGCGTATGCATCAGCCAGTTTGATGTGGTCGGCGAGGAGAAGACCAAGATCGACGCCGAATACACAGGCTTGTGGGGAAAATCGAACAGCGACAAATGGGGTGACGATTAATACTCCCCTCGGCTGCCATAGCAGCTGATCATCAATAAATACAAAGGGCTGGATTCCGAATCGGGATCCAGCCCTTTGTCGTGGGAGGAGAATCTATGCGGGAGACCCGCAAACGTTAAGGACAAGAGGCCCTATTCGTAGTGCATGCTCTTGGCGGGATGGATACGGGAGACGAGGAAGGAGGGGACGACGAGGGCGGCAACGCAGACCAGGAGCGTGGCCACGTTGAGGGCCAGGACGATGGGCCAGGAGATCTCGACGGGGACCGTGCTGACGTAGTAGGTCTGAGGATCGAGGCGCACGAAGCCCGTGAGGTGCTGGAGGGCGATGATGCCCAGGCCCAAGGCGTTGCCCCAAAGCAGGCCCTTGGCCAGCACAAAGGTGGCAAACCACAGGAAGACGTGGCGCACCTGCTGGTTTTTGGCTCCCAGGGCCTTGAGTACGCCGATCATCTGCGTGCGCTCCAGGATGATGATGAGCAGGCCCGAGACCATCGTGACGATCGCCACGGCGATCATCAGTCCGAGGATGAGCCAGACGTTGAGGTCCATCAGCTCCAGCCAGGAGAAAATCTGCGGATTCATCTCCGTGACCGTGGAGGAGGAATAGGTCTCGCCATAGTGGTCGGTGGTGCGGTTGACGCGCTTCACGACCTGGTGCTCCACCTCGTCGATCTGGCCAAAGTCGCTCACCAGCATCTCCGCCCCGCTAAACTGGTCCTCCTGCCAACCGTTGAGGCGGTTGGCGGTATAGAGGTCGGTGAAGCACATCTGCTGGTCATACTGCTTGAGGTTGGTCTCGTAGATGCCCGTGATGGTGAAGCGGCGCGTGCGCACCCCTTGGTGGTTGATGAAATAGGCGAAGATGCGCTCCCCACACTTCACGCGCAACTGGTCGGCAATGGTCTTCGAGATGAGCAGCCGCTGCGTGGAGGAGGAATCGGAGAAATGGGGAATCGACCCCTCCACCATATTTTGGTGGATGAAGGTCGTGTCGTATTCAGGACCGACGCCCTTGAGGGCCACGCCCAGGAAGTCGTCGTCGGTCTTGAGGATGCCCTGTGTCATCGCGTAGCGCTCCACGTGGCGCACGCCCGGTATGGCGCGGAGGACGGTCGTCATGGAGTCGTCCATCTGTATCGGATACTGGTCGGAGGACATCAGGCTGGCGATATTGGCCACGGTGATATGGCTTCCGAAGCCCACGACCTTGTCGCGGATCGTATGTTTGAAACCGAGGATCACACTCACCGTGACGATCATCACGGCCAGACCGATGGCCACACCTGCCGTAGCGATGCGGATGGCAGGCTTGGCCACCTTCTGACTTCCAGCTCCCTTGCCGTAGATACGGCGTGCGATAAACAGGGGGAAATTCATAGTGTTTCTATTGAGATGAATGCGTAGCAGACCGGACCCACAATCGTCCGGCATCATATAAAGGGAAAGGAGCCGGGAGCCGCTCCTTGGGCGACTCCCCGCTCCCTATAAGGGGGAATGCGATAGACTACTTCACGCGGCCGGGATAAGCCTCCAGGCCCTTCTCCAGGCAGACGAGGGCCTTGCGCAGCTCATCGCAGCAGAGCACATAGGCCAGGCGCACCTCGTCGAGGCCGGCACCCTTGGTGCTGTAGAAGCCGCTCGCGGGGGCCATCATGACGGTCTCGCCCTCGTAGGAGAACTCCTCCAGGAGCCAGCGGCAGAACTTCTCGGCATTGTCCACGGGCAACTTGGCGACCGTGTAGAACGCGCCCTTCGGCATCGGAGAGAAGACGCCCGGGATCTGGTTCAGACCATTGACGAGGCAGTTGCGACGCTCCAGATACTCCTTCTGCACGCCCTCGATATAGCTCTCGGGAGCCTCCAGCGAGGCCTCGGCGATGATCTGACCCATCAAGGGGGGAGAGAGACGGGCCTGGCAGAACTTCAGCACGGCCTTGCGCACCTCGGTATTCTTGGTGATGATAGCGCCGATACGGATGCCACACTCAGAGTAGCGCTTGGAGACGGAATCGACAAGGATGACGTTGTTCTCGATACCCTCCAGATGCATGGCCGAGGTGTAGGGCTCGTCGGTATAGATATACTCGCGATAGACCTCGTCGGCGAAGAGGTAGAGGTCGTGCTTCTTCACGATGTCGCGGATCTGCTCCATCTCCTGGCGGGTATAGACATAGCCCGTGGGGTTGTTGGGGTTGCAGATGAGGATGGCACGGGTGTTGGCGTTGATGAGCTTCTCAAACTCCTCGACGGCGGGGAGGGCAAAGCCATTGTCGATGCTCGTGTGGATGGAGCGCACCTTGGCACCCACCATCAGGGCAAAGGACATGTAGTTGGCATAGGCGGGCTCGGTGATGATGATCTCGTCGCCAGGGTTGAGGGTGGACATGAAGCCAAAGAGCAAGGCCTCGGAGCCACCCGTGGTGACGATGATGTCGTCGGGCACCAGATTGATGTTGTGCTTGGCGTAGTAGCCCACGAGCTTGTTGCGATAGCTCTCAATGCCCTGGCTGGGCGAATAGGCCAACACTTTGGCATCGACCTTCTTCAGAGCGTCGAGACCACATTGCGGCGTATGCACGTCGGGCTGGCCGATGTTCAGGTGATAAACTTTCGTGCCGCGCGCCTTGGCTGCATTGGCCAGGGGTGCGAGCTTGCGGATAGGCGATTCGGGCACAATAAGGCCACGTGCTGAGATTTCCGGCATAATTCTTTTAGTTATTTAATACGGTTGCCCCGATTACACGGGGATTGACTCTTGTATGAAACTTGTATTTTGCCACAAAGTTACACCAATTCGGCCAAACGGCAAAGGCAAAGGCGAAAAACTTTGCCCCCGCGGGTCATTTGTGGGATTTTCTTGCTACTTTTGCAGGTCGAAAGCGGTCTCCCCGAGGGGTAGCCACCACTTTTCGGGGCCTATCTCGGCAAGCGGGACGGGCCCACGCAAGACAAGACGTCAGACAAAAAAGAAAACATACATATATATAATGAGAAGCAGAACAGCCAACTGGTTTGAGACCCGCGTCCGCTACGACAAGATGATGGAGGACGGACAGAACAAGAAAACCACGGAGACCTACGTGGTAGATGCCTACACCTTCGGCGAGGCCGAGGAGGCCATCACCAAGGAGATGGGCGCATACATCAACGGAGAGTTTGAGGTGAAGGCCATCACGCCGGCCACTTATGGCGAGATCTTCTTCAGCGACGCCGACGACGACGACAAGTGGTTCAAGTGCAAACTGGCCTTTATCACGCTCGACGACAAGACGCAGAAGGAGAAGCGCACGAGCGTCTATTATCTCGTACAGGCGGCCTCGGTGAGCGGCGCCGTGAAGCATGTCGACGAGGTGATGGGATCGACCATGATCGACTACGAGATCACCGCCATTGCCGACACCAAGGTGATGGACGTCTTCGAGCACGACAACCGCGCCAAGGCCGAGGGACAAAACGAGGAGGCGAAGCCGGAGTACGAGGAGCAGTAGGCTTGTTCCAATATTCCAATATTCCAATTGGTACAGTATTCCAGTTATTCCAGTTTCCAATAAGACAGTATTCCTGTTTTCCAATAAGACAGAAGACTGTTTCATCATAATCATATAGGAGAAAGCATACGATGGTAGATGTAGCAAAAAACTTAAAAGAGGTGCTCGGCCATCTGCCCGAGGGGGTGGAGCTGGTGGCCATCAGCAAGTATCATCCCAACGAGTATATCCTGCCGGCCTACGAGGCGGGACAACGCATCTTCGGCGAGAGCCATGAGCAGGAGTTGCGCCAGAAGGTGGAGACGCTGCCAAAGGACATCCAATGGCACTTCATCGGCCACCTGCAGACGAACAAGGTGAAGTATATCGCGCCCTATATCTCGATGGTGGAGGCAGTCGATACGCCCAAGTTGCTCCGCGAGATCAACAAACAGGCGGCCAAGCACGACCGCGTCATCGACGTCTTGCTCGAACTCCATATCGCCGAGGAGGAGACGAAGTATGGGCTGACCCTGGAGGCCTGCCGCGAGCTGCTGGAGGCGGGAGAATGGCGCGAGATGAAGAACGTACACATCAGCGGTCTGATGATGATGGCGTCCAACGTGGAGGACGAGGACCAGATACGCCGCGAGATGCTCACGGCAGCCGACTTCTTCGACGAGGTGAAGGCGCGCTATTTTGCCGACGACCCTCGCTTCTGCGTCCGCTCCTGGGGCATGAGCCACGACTACCAGATAGCCGTCACGTGCCGGAGCAACCAGGTGCGCGTGGGCACGGCCATCTTCGGTCCCCGCGTCTATTGACGCCAGCCCCGCGTGTATAGACGCAAGAGGAGAGGTCAGCCCTTGCCTTCTATTTGGCGCAGCTCCACATAGCCGTGCATGACGGCATAGACGGTTAGGGCGGGTACGCTCTTCACGCCCAGTTTCTCGCAGATATTCTTGCGATGGGTGTTGACGGTCGGCAGGCTGATATGGAGGCGGTCGGCGATCTCCTTGCTCATCAGTCCGCGGACCACGAGCGAGAGCACCTCCACCTCGCGCGGGGTGAGGGTGGGACGCGGCGCGTCGGTCTCGGCCGTCGGCAGGTTGCGACCGCCCGAGTGGCCTTGCTGCACAAGGCGCAGCACCTCGCAGACGAGCGCCTCCTCAGCCACGCCCACACAGAGGTGGCGAAAGCCAGCCAACTGGGAGTGGGGGTCGGAGGAGAGGGTCAGCACGAGGGTCTTGCGGCGGCGGTCCATAAACCAAAAGTGGTGGGCCACGGCCACGGACTGGGCCACAAAATAGTGATAACAGCCCTCACCGCCCCCGGCAAGGAAGGCGTCGAAGGTGGGGTAAACATCCACGGCCATCATCGGCACCACGGTCTGCAAGAGCTGGCGCAATCCTATCGTGGCCAACACGTTGGGATCGACAATGGCGATATGGGGGCGGCCTAAGGCCATCTTTCCTTTCTCCATAGGGTGCAAAATTAGTGATTTATCGGCAGAAGAAAGAAGCCGCGCGCCCTTTTCTTCACCATAAGGCCTGCTTATAAGGGGAAAACAACCAAAACAACTCGCTTTGAAAAAGAAACGCAGCCATATTATCCTACCCGAGGGCATAGCGGGAGAAGTGTTGCTCCACGCCTGTTGCGCGCCCTGCTCGTCGGCCATCGTCGAATGGCTGATGGCGCACGACCTGCGCCCCACGATTTTCTACTTCAATCCCAACATCTTTCCGACACGCGAATATGAGATACGCAAGGAGGAGAGCAAGCGCCACGCCGAGACGCTGGGCCTACGCTGGATAGACGGCGACTACGACCACGCCAGTTGGCGGGATGCCATGAAAGGGCTGGAGCGCGAGCCCGAGCGCGGACGACGTTGCGAGGCGTGCTTCGCCTACCGCATGCTGGCCACGGCCCACATGGCGCAGCAGACCGGAATCGGCTTCTTTGCCACGACGCTCGCCTCCTCGCGATGGAAGGACCTGGAGCAGGTGAACGCGGCCGGTCTGGCAGCAGCCGAGGCCGTCCCTGGCACGACCTTTTGGGCTCAAAACTGGCGCAAGGACGGACTGCAGGAACGGCGCAATCAACTGCTCAAGGAGTATCAGTTCTACAACCAGCTCTACTGCGGCTGCGAGTTTAGTCTCGCCTCCTCCAAGGCCATGGAGCGGGAGGCGGAGTAGGAGAAGAAGGAAGAAATGGAGAAAGAATAAGAAGAAGAAAGGGAGGAAGAAAGGGAGAAAGAATAAGAGGAAGAAAGGGAGGAAGAATAAAGGTTTCATCCGATATTTGGAGCAGCAGGAAGCGTAGTATTTTGACCTGTACGGTTGAAACGGGCTGAAAGCCCAAAAGCCCCTAGCCCAGGGCATCGCCCTGGGTATAATAGCAATCAACAAGACGCCCTGTAAG
>ERZ780139.1748-NODE-1748-length-17911-cov-5.522961_pt1 | contig 17911 bp, 18 predicted proteins | sample MGYA00511476_ERZ780139 | MGnify/ENA primary metagenome ERZ780139 (study PRJEB29588, sample SAMEA2158190) | human gut metagenome | biome: human gut; feature: human-associated habitat; material: faeces | place: Denmark | collected 2008/2010 ... | reverse complement strand
ATATTATGTTTACTCTTTTTTTAGCAAATTTCAATAAATATTTTATACATAATTTATTTTTTATTTCTATAATTTTTGTTTAATTTACCAATCGGTTATAATAGGTATTCATTCTCTTTATGCTGTCTTTGTCTCAGCGGCTTCTTCTGCCTTTTTAGCAGCCATTTTGTCCTTTAATGCAAAGGCTCCGGCAAGCAGTGTGCCTGAGATTGAATGCCATGTACATGACACTGCACAGATGATGGCTGATTCAGGTGTTGAAGCAAACTGTGCTGTAGTGGTAGCAAGGTTTGTGGCAAGACCTGCATTCTGCATACCAACCTCGATAGAGATGGTTCTCTTCTTGGCTGTGTTCATGCCTACCAGCTTTCCTGCACCGTATCCGAGCAGATATCCAAGTCCGTTATGTAACAGAACTGCCGCAAAAATTACTACTCCTGATGTAAAGAACTTTGAGCCCTGTGATGATACAACACCACCTACAACGAATGCCAGGCCAAGCACCGCAATACCCGGCATAACCTTCTGAGCCTCGGCAAATGCCTTTTTCTTTCCAAGCAGGTAGTTGAGTAAAAATCCAACCGCTACAGGAAAGATTACAGTCTCAATGATTGACACAAACATCGGAAGCGCCTTGATTGAGACATGTGTTCCGCTTGCAAGAAATGATACCAGAAGCGGTGTCATAAATGGTGAGAGCAATGTGGAAACTGTTGTCATTCCAACTGAGAATGCCACATCACCACCGCAGAGGTATGACATAATGTTTGAAGAAACACCACCGGGACAGCAGCCTACGAGGATAAGTCCAAGTGCGATTCCGTCAGGCAGATTCAATGCCTTTGAGATACCAAATGCGAGAAACGGCATGATAAGATACTGTGCGATTGCACCTACACATATATCAAATGGTCTCTGTGCAAGTATCTTGAAATCCTGTGTCGTAAGTGTAAGTCCCATACTAAACATGATGATTCCGATAATGATTGACTGACATGTGAACTTGTTGGATACCGGATCCACAAACAGCATCTGATTTACCCAGGCCATCAGATTCGGAACCAGAAATGTGACTACGGCGATTGCTATGACAACTATCGATGTGTAGTCTGATAAAAATTTACTTACTTTTTGTAATGCTTTCATTGTAAGCCTCCTTAACATTTTTCTGCTCACTAAAACTCTTTTATGGAATTAAAAAATCCCTTTCCAGATTGACATAATCTGAAAAGGGACGAAATAATCCGCGTTACCACCCTGATTCCACAGTGTATTACTGTGACACTCTGCATACCAGCATATGCTTTCCATATAACGGTGGACACCGGCGAGGTTTACAGACACACTTAATGCTTTCAGCCCGCTTCTTAGAGAGGATATTCCAATCTGATCATTGCCTGTTCGCACCGCCCACAGGCTCTCTGAAAATAAATACAAATCGGACCTTGTTCTCATCAACGAATTTTGGTGAACATATTTATTTAAATCTTGTTTTGTATTATAGCCCTCTGACACTATATGTCAAGAGAATGATACAAATTTGTACTATAACATTTATTTATAGTTTTTATTCATGTGCTTTATTCTTATTATTTATTCGTAATCTTTGTTGTTATACTCATCATTCCATGACTGCTGTTGTGATGTACCGTAGGAATTTTGAGCATCCCCGCCCTGAGCTGCGCCGTTTCCATACATATTCTGGTCGTACTGTTGGTTTGCTCCATTTCCGTACATGTTCTGACCGTACTGCTGGTTTGCCCCGTTTCCGTACATGTTCTGGCCATACTGCTGGTTTGCTCCATTTCCGTACATGTTCTGGCCGTACTGCTGATTTGCCCCGTTTCCGTACATGTTCTGACCGTACTGCTGGTTTGCTCCGTTTCCGTACATGTTCTGACCATACTGCTGACCATATCCGTTTGAACCGTATGGATTATAGTAGTTATTATTACTATTGTATCCATCTCCCACATAAACAATGTTTTTGTTGAAGGCAATAATACAGATAAAAATCACATTCAGGAATATAAGTCCGCAGGCAAATCCTGCTCCCTTGCCAAACGCATGTGCCAGTCCGACACAGCAGAGGATATTCATAACCAATGCCGCAATCATTGCTGCAATAATCAGAATAACCGCAAATATCAGCATGCCCATGTGAGCCCCGATACGGTTTCCGGCATATCCATAGGTAGAATCATAATACGACCCCATATAACTGGATGTCATAACGGAAAGTCCTGAGGCAATAATCTCATACATCAATAAAATACATCCTGCTATACTTGCGATACTTGCCACAAGATATCCCCAGAACAGCTTCTTTTTCCCTGCAATCTTAAATCTGACGTATGAGCTGTAAAACGGTACAATAGCCGCCCAGCCGTGCTCTCCTGCCTTTGCATACATAATCCATGATGCAATAATTGTCAGTACCATAACTGCCAGATTGATAAACGCCTCAAAGCCGTCAATCATACTCATAATAATATAATATATGCTCATTTTTTCTTCCTTTCATAACCAAAGTTTGTTTGTTATTCAAAGTATACATCACCACAGGTCAGAGTGCAATAATTAAAAAGCTTTTCATACTTTTCATACACCGCTTTTTGCACCCTTGACAAACCCCTTCTTAAACAGCTATAATATCGTCAATTGAAGCACAATTACATTTCAACAGGCTTTGATGGGAACAAGTACATTTCTGCAATACTTACAGAGAGCTGCCGGCAGGTGAGAGGCGCAAGGAAACAGACCTGGAATACATCCCGGAGCTTTGCACCGAACGTCATACCGGATGGTTAAATATCGCCGGTTCGATTAATAAGCCGCAACGTATTGGCACACGTTATAGTGCCGGAGTGTTAGCAGAATCGGCTATTTTCACATATGTCGAATAATGTGTGACAACTCACGGAGGCATTCCTGTGCGAGCAGGATGCAAATTAAGGTGGTAACGCGAGAAATCCCCCTCGTCCTTAAATGGATGAGGGGGATATTTTATTTTTCAGAATACAGATTCATCTTATCAGGAGGAAAATCATGACAATTTATGACGAATTAGTTGCCCGCGGCCTCATCGCGCAGGTAACAGACGAAAAAGAAATCAAAGAGCTTATAAACAACGGAAAGGCTACCTTCTACATCGGCTTTGATCCTACAGCAGACAGCCTTCACGTTGGACATTTCATGGCTCTTTGCCTTATGAAGAGACTTCAGATGGCCGGAAACAAGCCTATCGTACTTATCGGTGGAGGTACCGCACAGATCGGTGATCCATCAGGACGTACAGATATGCGCCAGATGATGACAACAGAGACTATCAACCACAACGTAGAGTGCTTCAAGAAACAGATGAGCCGCTTCATCGACTTTGGCGAGGGAAAGGCTATCATGGTAAACAATGCTGACTGGCTGATGGACTTAAACTACGTGGATGTGCTCCGCGAGGTTGGTGCTCATTTCTCAGTAAACCGTATGCTTACAGCTGAGTGCTACAAGCAGCGTATGGAAAAGGGTCTTTCCTTCCTTGAGTTTAACTACATGATCATGCAGAGCTACGATTTCTACACACTTTTCCAGAAATACGGCTGCAACATGGAGTTCGGTGGAGACGACCAGTGGAGCAACATGCTCGGTGGAACAGAGCTTATCAGACGTAAGCTTGGAAAAGACGCATACGCTATGACAATCAATCTGCTCCTAAACTCTGAGGGCAAGAAGATGGGCAAGACACAGTCAGGTGCAGTATGGCTTGATCCTAACAAGACAACACCTTTCGAGTTCTTCCAGTACTGGAGAAACGTTTCTGATGCCGATGTTCTTAAATGTATCAGAATGCTCACCTTCCTTCCTCTCGAGGAAATTGACAAGATGGAAAGCTGGGAGGGCGCACAGCTCAATGAAGCTAAGGAAATTCTGGCATTCGAGCTTACAAAGCTTGTTCACGGTGAGGAGGAAGCCACAAAGGCTAAAGAGGCAAGCCATGCACTTTTCGCAGGCGGAGCCAACAATACAAATATGCCTACAGTTACCGTTACAGCTGAGGACTTCCCTGACGGAGAGCTTGATATCATCTCTGTTCTCGTAAAAGCAGGACTTTGCGATTCAAGAGGAGACGGCCGCAGAAATATCCAGCAGGGCGGTGTTTCCGTTGCAGATGAGAAGGTAACTGATATCTCTACCAAATACACTCTCGACGATTTCAAGGGCGAGGGTCTCATTATCAGACGTGGTAAAAAGAAATTTGCCAAGGTTGTAGCTGAATAATTATGTAAAAAACTTCGCATTTTAAGATGGTTTCTTTTAATGCGAAGTTTTTTAATATTTACTGCGGAAATCCAGTATGAACCATCATTTTTATTCTTTAGCATAATATTCCCCACACTAAATTAGCATAATGTACAATAGCCATAGGTTGATAGTAGGCAGGTCTTAGGTAGCTGTAATCCATAAAACTTCTAAAACAGCTCCCCTAATCCCAGCGAAACAGCCGGAAAATTCTCCAAAAAAGTAGCTGAAACTGCTGAAATCCCCAAAACAGCTCCCCAATCCCAGCGAAACAGCCGGAAAATTCTCCAAAAAAGTAGCTGAAACCGCTGAAATCCCCAAAACAGCTCCCTAACCACAGCGAAACAGAATGGCTTATTATCCATCATTTATATATATTAAACCCTACTTTTTCCTCATCTTCCCTTGACTTCTCATTAATAAGTTAATATAATTTACCTAATTGATACATCAACGCTTTAAAGCGCTGACAAAAGGAGGAATTATCATGAAAAAGAGATCTAAAATTTTAGCTTCACTTGTTCTTGCCGGAACAATGGTTCTTGGACTTGCCGGATGCGGAGATTCCGGTTCAGCAAACGGTGGCACACAGTCAGGTAAGAACTCAGATGCCAAATATCATGTAGGTATCTGCCAGCTCGTACAGCACGAGGCTCTCGATGCCGCTACAAAGGGCTTTAAGGACGCATTAAAGGACAAGCTCGGAGACGAGGTCTCATTTGACGAGCAGAATGCCGCAGGAGATGCTTCTACATGCTCTACAATCTGCACCAAGTTCGTCACCAACGACTATGACCTTATCCTTGGAAATGCCACAGCAGCTCTTCAGGCCGCTTCAGCAGCCACAGACTCTATTCCGATTCTCGGAACATCTATCACAGACTACGCTACAGCTCTTGATATGTCAGACTGGTCAGGCACTACAGGAAAGAATATTTCAGGTACTACAGACCTCGCTCCACTCGATGAGCAGGCTAAATGCATCAAGGAGCTCTTCCCGGATGCAAAGAACATCGGTATCATCTACTGCTCATCTGAGCCAAACAGTATCTACCAGTCGACAACTATTACCAAATACCTTGAGGACGAGGGATACACTGTAAAAGAGTACACTTTCTCTGATTCAAATGATGTCGCTGCAGTAACACAGAGCGCATGTGATGCATCTGATGCAATCTACATCCCAACTGACAACACTGCTGCTTCATGTACAGAGGCTATCAACAATGTAGCTTCACAGGCTAAGAAACCTATCTTCGCTGGCGAGGAAGGAATCGCTAAAGGCTGTGGTGTTGCTACACTTTCTATCAGCTACTATGACCTTGGATACACAACAGGTGAGATGGCTTACGATATCCTTGTAAATGGTACAGACATCAAAACTATGGAAGTTAAGAGCGCTCCTAAGTTCACTAAGGAGTACCTTCCGGACCGCGCCAAGGAGCTTGGAATCACAGTTCCTGACGGCTATGAGGAAATCTCAGCTGAATAAACAGCTGCACTATGGAGGTATTTAATAAAATGATTCTAATGAATTATTTTGCAACCTTAAATCCGGTTGCATTCACCAATGCCCTTCCGGGCAATATAGCCCAGGGTCTGATATGGGGCATCATGGCACTCGGTGTTTACATCACCTTCAGACTGCTGGACTTCGCAGATCTGACGGTTGATGGCTCATTTGCAACAGGTGGTGCCGTAACCGTTATGATGACGATTAACGGCTACAATATCTGGGTTTCACTGCTTTGCGCATGTATTGCCGGTCTGCTCGCAGGACTCTGCACAGGTCTCTTACATACAAAGCTCGGCATTCCTCCGATTCTGGCAGGAATCCTTACACAGATAGCGCTCTACTCTATCAACTTAAATATCATGCAGCGCCACGCCAACCAGGCACTTAGCGCAGATAAATATAATCTGGTGCTTTCATCACGTAATCTGACACATGCGATAATTGTCGGTGTGATTTTCTCTGTTGTAATTATCGCGGTGCTTTACTGGTATTTCGGAACAGAGCAAGGCTCTGCTATCCGTGCCACAGGCTGCAACCCTGCAATGAGCAAGGCTCAGGGTATCAACATCGACAACATGAAGCTCATCGGTCTTGCGCTTTCAAATGCAATTGTAGCGCTCTCAGGCGGCTTGCTTTCACAGTACTCAGGCTTTTCCGATGTAAACATGGGCCGTGGTGGAATCGTCATCGGTCTTGCCGCAGTTATCATCGGTGAGGTGCTCGGCGATGCAATCCTCGGAAAGCACATGAATTTCATGGGAAAACTTATCTTTGTCATATTTGGTGGAATTGTTTACTACATTGTAATCGGAATTGTTCTGTGGCTGCAGATGCCAAGTGATGACTTAAAGCTCTTCACTGCAATCATCGTGGCAATTTTCCTTGCGGTGCCTTACCTGAAGGGCAAGAGCAAGGCCTCATTCAAAAAGGCCGGCAAACGCTCTGCCGCAGCACTTAACGCAAAGGAGGGCAAATAAATGCTAGAGATTAGAAACGTACATAAAACCTTCAATCCGGGCACAATCAATGAAAAGCATGCCCTTAATGGTGTAAACCTAAAGCTTGAGGAGGGCGATTTCGTCACTGTTATCGGTGGAAACGGTGCCGGAAAATCGACCATGCTCAATGCCGTTGCAGGCACATGGCCTGTAGACGATGGTTCAATTCTCATCGATGGAGTGGATGTCACAGGACTTCCTGAGTTCAAGCGTGCATCATTTCTGGGACGTGTGTTCCAGGATCCAATGACAGGAACTACCGCAACCATGCAGATTGATGAAAACCTCGCACTTGCAGCGCGCCGCGGAAAGCGCCGTGGTCTTGGCTGGGGTATCACAAAGGCTGAAAAGGAGCATTTCCACGAGCTTTTAAAGGAGCTTGATCTGGGACTCGAGGATCGAATGACCTCAAAGGTTGGTCTGCTCTCAGGTGGACAGCGTCAGGCTGTTACACTGCTCATGGCTTCACTCCAGAAGCCGAAGGTGCTGCTTTTGGATGAGCACACCGCTGCTCTCGACCCTAAGACAGCCGCAAAGGTGCTCACTCTCACAGACAAAATCATCAAGGAGAACAGCCTGACAGCCATGATGGTCACACACAACATGCGTGATGCCATCGCTCACGGCAACAGACTCATCATGATGAATAACGGACAGGTTGTCCTTAATATCTCAGGCGAGGAAAAGAAAAACCTCACTGTGGAGGATCTGCTCATGAAGTTTGAGGAGGTTTCCGGCGAGGAATTTGCTTCTGATAAGGCACTTTTAGGATAATAAAAAACGTGCAGCCCAAAAGGGCTGCACATTTTTTATTTATATCCACAGCCGCTTCGCCCCGGCATATCCTCTCCGTGCACATACCTGGCATTGAACTCCATATTTATCTCACGAAGCTCCTTCTTTCCGTCAATATAGTCCTGATACATCTCGGCAAGTCCCGACATGCAGCCATCGCAGGTAGCCTCGATATTGCCAAGCGACTCAGCCACAATTGCCTCGCGTTCCTCTTTTGTTGTCTCACTAATTAAATATCCCATTTTGTATGTTTCCTTTTCGTATGTTTCTTATCCGTATGTCTTCTGTCCGTGTATTTCCTGACCGTATGTTTCGTTTCTGTATAATGCATAAAAATAATATGAGGGTCAATATATTAAAAGTCGTAACTGTTCAGTACCTTCACAGTTGCGAGCCGCAAGCGCATAAGAATCAGCTGCGCTGATGGGCGCTTGCTCCTACATAATATACGTTTTCTTACGAAATATGCGATACCGCATATTTCTGTACTGAACAGTTACTAAAAGCCCAGATTCTCATCCACAAGAATAATCTGGAAACGTCCCTTCACCCTTGAGAAGCGTGTGGTCAGAATCTGACAGCAGATACACTGCGGGCTCTTACAGTCAAAGCAGGTGCCGTTCTTGGAGCATGGTGTGTCGATGCCAAAGCGCTGTGCGTTGATAGGCGCTGCCTCATTTCTCGCACGGCTCATAGCGTCTGCCTCAGTCTTTACGACCTTGTTCATGCCTACTATAAGAAGCACATGTTTTGGTCCGTAAGCATATGCCGCTACGCGGTTTGCATTTCCGTCAATATTGATAAATACGCCATCCTCGCTCATAGCATTGACACTTCCAAGGAAATAATCCGATGTAAATGCCTTTAACGCTATCTCCTGCTTCTCCTCCTGCGTAGACACCTTGTCCCTGTCATAAAACTGATATTCTCCGTTTGAGAGGGCCTCATACAGACCACATTCCTTCACCGATGTGGCTCCGCCCATATTGATTGAGCTTCCCTTTGGAATCAGCTCCAGTGCCTTCTTAACAGCATCCTCCTTTGTCTCTACATAGTAGGCTTCCATGTTGCGCGACTCAAGCGCAGCCACAAGGCGCTTTCCCAGTAATTCGTTTCTCATTTTTCTTACGTCCATAGTGTAAACCTCATTTCATGCTTATTGCCAATTCCCATTTGTGCAATTAGCTGTATTAATTGTTGTTATTATACTACTTTACAGGGGGTGTCTGCAATTTATTTTAGGGCTGCTATGCAGATAGATATTTTTCCTGTCTTCCCCCGCACATTTTATGTTATAATCATCTGACGGAGGTACATCATGAAAATAACTACTCTATGCTACATAGAACACGATGGACAATATCTCATGCTTCATCGTATTAAGAAAGAAAATGATATAAATGAAGGAAAATGGATTGGTGTTGGCGGTCACGCCGAGAATGGTGAATCACCCGAAGAATGCTTGCTCCGCGAAGTCAAAGAGGAAACAGGGCTCACACTCACATCATACCGTTTCCGCGCACTCATAACTTTTATAAGTGATAAACAGGAGCCTGAATTGATGTGTCTTTTCACCGCTGATGAATTTTCCGGCAAGCTTATAACATGCAACGAAGGTGACCTCAAATGGGTGAATAAAACTATCGTGCCCACACTTCCTACCTGGGAAGGCGACGCTATCTTCTTAAAGCTCCTGCTTGAAAATGAAGAAAATTTCTTCACACTTAAGCTTGTATATGAAGGTGAATCACTGGTTGATCAGAAGCTTGAGATTTATTAGTATTATCCTGCCACAAGACTATTTACAAGCTTCTGCATATCTGCCTCCCAGTTTCTTTCCCTGCTATAATAAACACAGCCATATATTTCCGGGTATTTGAGGTTCACGCTGGAGCAGAGAATTACAGGTATTGTGATTTTGTTCTTAATCACTCTGTCAATCAGAATATCCCCTGATTGTTCCTCTCTGCCGCCCGGCTCGCCAGGATAATACATATCAGTAATTATCAGATCATACGGATTATTACTATCCATTGAGTTTTTAATCTGTTTCCACCCATCCGCGAGATTATTGGACCATTCGATATCTTTAATCCCACATTCTGACAGGGCTTTGCATATATCATTGTGTTTAAATGTATCATCTTCGATATTCAGTACTCTCATGTGAATCCTCCTGACTTTATCTGTTTAAGTATTCATTCCATCTTGCATTCGTCTCCTCAAGCTCATGCTTTTGCATTATGCGATTGCGGTCGCTGAGTATCGCAAGCATTTCATCGGCGATTTCTTCCATGGGAAGCTTTTTATAGTGTGACAGATATCCTATCATCCTTTGAGCTGTCCAGTCGGTATTTAGGTTTTTCGTTATCTCATCGCAAAATGGCTCCGGATACCCGCGCCTAAGCAATATATCATATAGCTCCATACTCTTTGCTGTCCTTGGTTTCATATAGTGCCTCTCCAATCTTCCTCATCTTTGATAACTAACCCTATACTCTTAAGATTTTCTATCTGTTCCTCAATTGTCAAAGGCGGCTGATGCTGTTTCATATCTCCCATTTGACATTTCTCCTTAAAATTAAAAGACCCAACGTGGTCCGCATCGTTGAGAGGCGTGTTGGGTTCTGTTAATCTTATTATATTCATCTCTCAGGAAAAAAACAATCTCTCAGAAGCAAAATTTACATTTTATTTACAATTTATGTTTCTGTCAAAACACAAGCTTGATACTAGCTTAATACTACACGTATTGTTTCCTTAATATCTTAATCTCCTGTGTATTATTTTGTAATATAAAAATCATCGCCACCCACGTTCAGATGATACTGATTCCCCAAAAATGCAAAACCTGCCGTTGATATAAACCACTTTCTATCTGATGCACAAGAACATTTCGAGACCAACCATTTTGCGCTGATTTTTCAATATACCATTTACGCTCCTCTGGATTGGCTATCTTATCCATAAGAACAATATTGTGTCCCCATGGAATTTGTGCAACAACCTGTTGCACAAATTCACAATCCGGATAAGTCTCAGCGAATTTTGCAATATACTTCAGATTTCTGACGGAATATCCCATGCTCTTTGCTGTCCTGGGTTTCATATAGTGCCTCTCCAATCTTCTCAATCAATGTCACATCCGCCGGCAGCTATTTTACGTCTGCCAGATGCTCCATTATCTCGCGCTTTAGCTCCTGCTGCGGCGTCTCACCAGACTCAATCTTACCTCCCGGAAACTCCCAGCCCTCATTTAAAATCTCGACGGAAAATATGTAATCCAGTGGCTGCATTTTTCCATCTGCTTTATCTATTTTCTCCGTTCCTTCCGTGTCAAATATCTGATCTGCATTAGTTTTGTTAGTGGCATCTCCATTTAATGCAATTGTACGGAAAAATCTGCCTGTCTCAGGATTTATCATCTGATTAAACTGATTCGATAATTCGACTGATTCATCTATCCTGCTGCAAACGAATCTCATATGCAATCTGATAATTAAAAATCTGGTAAATATTTTTTCCGTCAATATCATCATCGCGCTTATCGGGAGTCGCTGTCATTCCAAGCCACAGCTTTGGTGTGAAATAGTTCATCACCTTCTGGTATGTGTTGGCCGAGCTGTGGTGTGCCTCGTCCAAAATTATGCAATCAAAGTCATCCGGTGCATATTTTCTCAAATGCTCATCACGATTTAAGGTCTGTACCGTCGCAAAAACATAATCCCTGTCATAGTCACTGTACCCTGCACCGACAAGTCCCATAGAAACTGATTTATCAAAAATCTTTTCGTATGATTTCTTTGTCTGTCTAGCAAGCTGGCCTCTGTGTACGAGAAACAGTACTCGTTTAAAGCCCAGCTCGCGCATGGCAAACGCAGATGCATATGTTTTTCCGGTACCCGTAGCTGATATGAGAAGTGCCCTATCCTCACCTTTTTCCAGTATTTTTCTCAGATTTGTGATAAAGCCAACCTGCATTGCATTTGGCTTTAATCTGTATTTTTCAATGGATGGAGTTTCCTCGCTCTTTGCAATCTCACGCTGTCTTTTTATGATTTGATAGCGCTCTTTATACTCCTCATAAAAACTGTCAAAGGAAAGAGCATAGCGCGAATTCCAAAGCTCATTGTATTCCTCAACAATCTGCTTTGCCACCTCTCCCTGCTCTGTAGATACAACCTTTGTATTCCACTCTCTGTTACTCGTAAGTGCGGCGCTTGTCATGTTTGAGCTTCCGATAATGATTCGATAAATCTCTTCTTTTTTGAATATATATCCCTTTGTGTGAAAGCCTTCAGCGGTCTTCTCCACATCATACATTTTGAGCGTGATGTTCGACAAGCCGTGAAGCTTCTCAAGCGCCTTTGGTTCACTGAAATTCAGATAATTTGTGGTGAGAATTTCTCCCGGAATGCCATTTTTCTCCAGCTCCTTAAGCGTCTGGAGCAACGGCGTAATGCCTCCCATCGTGATAAACGCAACGCTTATCTGAAATTTGTCACAGGCCAGCAGCTCATCTTCTATTGAGGATAATACTTTTTTGCCTTCTTTATGGTTGTTTGACAAAAATTGTGGCTGATAAGCCAGGCTTGAATTGTATCCACTATTGATGAAGCCGGTTTCCAAACCGGCGCGTAGTTCTGCTATTTTTTGTTTATTCATACTGCCTCCCACAGCTCATTCCATCCGGCATAGCCCATCGATACAAAGTATCTAAACCATACGCGCCATGCATCATAAAACAAGCTGTCTTTGTTCTCCTCAGCCAATGTTACCAGGTCAGCACACCTTACTACATAGTCCTTATCCTGTGTGAAACGACCTGTTAATATGCCATTTTTGTATAGCTCATACAGATTTTCAAGGGCAGCCTTTGCTGTTGCCAGGTCAAAATTATCGACTTTGCTTTCGTTGATTTCATTGAATTTAAGACACTCCCTATAATTTTTTTCTATAACGTTATCAGATACTTTATTTTCCATGTTATCACATTCATCCCTCTAGTACCATCTCATGCCACTCTTCTCCACCCCAGGTAGAGTCAGCAATTCCCAGATCCTGCAATCCAAACTTCTTATACATCTCCACCTTCTGCTCTAAGCATGTCAGAAACAGCTTTTTTCGTCCGTTTGCCTTTTCACGCTGACTGTAGCGGTACACTAGCTCTCTGGCAAGGCCCTGTCCACGGTACTCCGGCAGCACGTCAAGGCCCAGAAGCATCACATTTTTACCATTCTCATCACATAAATCGATGTCCGTGAAGAACTCATCCCTGAACCTTTCCTCGTCTGTTGCCACACCATTTAAAAAGCCTGCCAGCTTACCGGTTGATTTGTCAATTGCCACGAGAAATAGCTGTGGTACCTTTGCAATTCTCTCTGTCATTGCCTTTGGAGAACATGCCTCATTCGGTGGGAAGCATATCTGCTCAATTGCTATTGCCTGTTCTACCTCGTCTGGGTGTATACTTCTAAATTCAAAATTGTCTGTCATTTTTTATACCTCATTCTTCTGTTTATCATATGTTAAGATTTTTTGTGTTACCGGCCACTCTCAGGCGTGAACCGTAAAATTTTTTTGTATATGTATATAATACGTGTTTTTGCTGATATAATCAATAATCCCCCCAAAATACCAAAATCAGCCACAAAAGCATTTTACTGCTTTTACGACTGATTTACGTTGAAACCTGACAAAAACCTCCTTTTTACTTTAATGATAAACTTAAAGCGCAAAGGAGGTCAATGTTCATTTATGAATACCTACAATTAATTATGAAAGAACGATAATGCTTCCTTCAATCCATCAGACTCATCATTCATGTGTCCTGCCATTTCTGAAACTCCGTTCATCATGGCATTGAGCTCCTCGATGTTGGCATTCATCTCTTCGGTTGCTGCGGCATTTGCTGCGCTGACGTCTGTCAGGCTGTTGCTGCTCTTCGTGATGTCATCGTTCAGCTCAATCATCGCAGTGACAAGCTCTTCGATTTCATCAGCTTTTTCTGCTGTCTTTTGAATCTGCTCATCAAGTGAGCCAAATTCATCGAGTACTGCCTTAATCTCTTCCTTCTGCTTGGCATTGTCCTCGACGATGGTGCCGGATGCCTGAACACAATACCTGCACTCTTCAACCAGTGATGATATTATCTGCTTGATATTCTCAAGCTCCGTATTGGTATTGTCTGAGAGCACTCGAATCTCCTGTGCCACTACTGCGAAGCCTTTTCCTGCATCGCCGGCTCTGGCTGCTTCTATAGATGCATTGAGTGACAAAAGATTGGTTTCACTGGATATTTCCTCAATGACAGAGACAATATTGCTCACCTTGTCAACCGTAGTATTTACAGTTTCTATGCGTTTTGAAATTGCTGAGATACCCTCATCCATCTTGTGGCTGCTATCCTGCATGGATTTAATCTTGTCATTCATGATTTTACTGCTATCCTGCACTGCTACCGTCTGGTTTTTGATTTCATCAACAGAGGCATTAATGTCCTTTGTTTCATTGCTCATCTCCAGAAGATTTTCATTAATCTTGGAAATAGATGCTGCCATGCCTGTAGAGCCCTCTGCAACATCCTCGACTGCCTTGGATATCTCGTTATTTGCAGCAAGTGTCTGACTGCTTGTGTCATTGAGCTCATAGCTGTTTGATGACATCGTATCACTGGAATTTCTTATCTTTCCGACTATACTTCCAAGCGATTGTGTGAGCTCCTTCATCTTTTCTATAATCAGGCCTATCTCATCATTTGACTCCTTGACCACACTGAAATCTGCCTCAATATTACCATTGGCAACATCCTCAATTATTGTACTGACCTTTACAAGCGGTCTCATAAGCCTGCGTCCCATTATGAATGAGATAATAATTGCAATAAGCACAACAATAGCAATGATTCCAACGGCAACTCCTGTTACAGTAGTGATTCCTGCAAGTGCCTCAGACTCATCTGCTGTAAGCACAAGTATATTTTCATTGTTCAAAATCGTATATGCCGAATACTTTGTTGTTCCATTGAAATCATATTCTACAACAGTCGTGCCCGGTTTTTTGCCATCCTGAAGCTGTTGTACAACTCCTTTAATTACGGCATTCTCAACAGGCTGTCCAACCTTTTCCTTTGTTGGATGATAAAGCATTGTGCCATCATTCTTTACCACATAGACATATGAGCTGTCCATACCTTCGAGCTTTACATCGGAAAGACTCTTAGCGTATTCATCATAGTCTAAATCCTCTGTATCTGCATTGCTGATCTCATTCTCCACAATTTTTGATGTTGTATTGATAACATCTACCATGGTATGCTTTGTGCTGTCTGTAATTTGTTTTTTGGAGCTTTCAAGAATAAATACCATACAAATTACATTTGAAACTATAACAGCTAAAATCACCATTACTATGATTTTGGCTGCAAATGTACCCCTTTTTTTAGTTTTACTCTGTTCCATATGACCATCTCTCCTATCCTACTGCTACTCCTTTAGCTTAAAATTATAAGACAATATTACCATTTTCGGTGAAATTATACAATAGTTTATCAGTAAATAAAAAATTTATCTACATTTTGCCTTTGATTAATTTGTCGCGCAAATAGGGTTAATGTTCAATCATAAACAGTTATACTATCTATTCCACATTCTTTAGTGCCATGTCCATCGGGATTCTCTTTATTCTACTGAAATCAAATACTGTCACTATCAGGTAACCGATGAGCACGAACGCAAACATCTTTACATAGCCGACAGGTGTCATGTGGAATGAAAACCAGCCGCTGAAGGTCTGAAGCATTATGCGCCATACAATGTCCATCACCTTTGCACCAAGCACTACGCTGATGATATCCGAGATGACCACCACAATTGATGTTGAGACCAGATAAAGGCTTGCAATTTCTCTGTTGTCGTAGCCTAAAATCTTTGTCATCGATATGGCTGTCTCATTTTTCTCGATTATGAGCTTCGTGAGCAGATATATCATAACGGCTGAGAGCAGTATGCAAAGCACCTGGAAGTACTGCATGTATGCGCCCATGGAGTGATCGAGCTGGTCTGCCATTTTGGTGATGTCGCGTATCGTGATTGTTGTCGCGATATTGCTCTCATCGATATCCTTTATCTTTGTATCCGACAAAAATCCGCTGAATCTGCCATCTGCAAAATCAAAGGTATCCGCAAAACGATCTATCGGCATAAATACCGCGATGCTCTGGGATTTATCGTAGGTTCCCTTCACCTTGAATTTGTACGTTTTTTTCTCGTACTGTGCATCGAGCTTTATTGTATCGCCCGGTTTTATACTATATTTGTCTGCAAATGAATCCGATATGTACACCTCGTTATCCTTAAGCGAATCCATGTCCTTAAGCTTTACGTATGCACTGTCTGTTTCCACTCCGTAGACAGACACCTCCTCGTCAAACTCATCTGTTCTCCTTAAGAGCGATGTCATGTCAAATTTCTCTGCATCACTGTTGTCGGTTTCAAGCACGTTTCCGTCTGCATCGACATAGGATTTGAGCACGTACTGGTATTTTGCAAACATCATACTGTCTGTATTTTTCTTGTAATAATCAAGTGTATCCGGCATGCCGACTGCCATCGCGAGCATTACCATGATGAAAAATATTCCCACAAAAAGTATCAGATAGTTTGCCACATTCTGGAACATGATTCGCAGTCTGAAACGGCTCATGAAGCTCCAGTGCGGAAGCCGCATTGCTTTTTTTCGCTTTGTTTTCTTAAGGTCATGACGCAGAAACTGAAGCGGTGTGTGCTGCATCATGCGAATTATTACGATAAGATTTACAACCAGCATGATAATCACCGGAGCAAGCGTTGTTTTTATGAATGCGCCCGGATTCCAGATTGTATGGTATGTCGGCAGGCTGTAGCTGTTGTAATACATGCCCACAACCACATCCTTGAATACCGTATAGCCCAGTATATTTCCTACTACTGCTGCCAGAAATGTCACAATGACAGGCATTGAAAGGTAATGCCTAATAAGCTCGCCCTTTGTGTAGCCCGACGCGCGAAGCGTGCCTATCGCTGATGATTCATTTGCTATCGTATTGCTTATGGTCACTGCAAAAATGAATGCGATTATCACGATAAGAATGTCTAAAAGCACTCCTCCCATGGCCTTGTCTGAGCCCATATCGTCCGTGGCAAAATTTATTGCCGGATTTGAGTAGCGTGGTGTGTAGTCCTCCACCTCATTGCCTACTGCCATAACCTGTGACACCATCGCCTCCAGAAAGTCATCTGATTTTTCCTTCTGCTCTATATCGTCAGCCGGCTCATCCTCGTATTTCCATGCATATGTATAGTGAATGCTCTTGTTAAGGCGCTCAAAGCCCTCCTTTGTCACCATTGCCACGTCAAACTTTATCGCATCAAACATCATATCGGTCTTCTTTTCATGCAGTGTGGAGTAATTGACATATGCGATAAGGCCCGATACCTTGAATTCTTTTCCGCTGACCTTTATTGTGTCACCGACCTTCATCCCCACGTTGTCTGCATGCATTCTGTCCACAGCGATTTCGTTCTCATTTTGTGGAAATGAGCCCTCGATGAGACATGCAAGGTTGATATTCCCGGTCTTTGTATATACACGAATGGTTCCATCCTTTTTGCCGTCTGCATCGTAGTCCTCAGTCTCATTGCGATAGAAATTCTCGTAGAGCGTGACAGGAGTTTTGCTGCTATCGCTGTCTTTTTCGTCTGGAGCTGTTTTTACCTCGCCTGACTCGATAGCCGTAACAAGCTCGCTGTCAGCCTTATCCTTAAGCTCAAAATGTCCATCCTCCTGCTTGTATTTACTTACCCCCTCATCCGCAGAGGTGAGCATACTATCGTTTGCCACATACATTCCGGATACAAAGCCGATTGTCAGCACGAGGAAAAGAAATACAACAAGATATTTTTTCCAGTCACCGATAATTTCCTTTGGTATACGCTTTATCAGAGGATTTTTTATCTTTTTCCTGCTCATAGGTCAAATCCTCCTTACCACTCAAGCTCTTCGGCCGAAACCTTATTTGTATTGATATCGTTGTGGCGCACGGCTCCGTCCCTAAGCTTTATCACGTGGTCTGCCATGTTTTTGATGGCCTCATTGTGTGTGACCATGATTATGGTGTTTCCGTACTTTTTGTTGACATCCTCTATGAGCTTCAAAATCTCCTTTGAGGTGTTGTAATCAAGCGCTCCTGTCGGCTCGTCGCAGAGCAGTATATCAGGGTTTTTCACGATTGCACGACCGATTGACACACGCTGCTGCTGTCCGCCGG
>ERZ780139.1736-NODE-1736-length-17959-cov-3.442248_pt1 | contig 17959 bp, 11 predicted proteins | sample MGYA00511476_ERZ780139 | MGnify/ENA primary metagenome ERZ780139 (study PRJEB29588, sample SAMEA2158190) | human gut metagenome | biome: human gut; feature: human-associated habitat; material: faeces | place: Denmark | collected 2008/2010 ... | reverse complement strand
GCGTGACCTTGACGATATGCTGACATTATCGGGATTTAACGTAGTGCTGACCCGTGACAGCGATATTTCGATACACGATGAAGGCGTAAAAGGCACACGGGAGCAGAAGGTTTCCGATATGAAAAACCGTCTTGATATTATAAACAAGTACGGCGACTGCCTGTTCCTGTCTATCCATCAGAACAAGTTCACCGAGCCTGAATATTTCGGTGCACAGATCTTCTACACGTCAAATAACCCGGCTAACCGTATGATAGCGCAGATAATGCAGGATAATTTCAAGACGATACAGCCGGGCAACGACAGGCAGATAAAGCAGGAGGGCGACGAGCTGTATCTTTTCAAGAACACAAAGATACCTGCTGTGCTGATAGAATGCGGATTTCTCTCAAATCCCGATGATGCGGCAAATCTTTCGGATACCGACTATCAGCGTAAGGTAGCCTATACTATATACAACGGGATACTTACATATCTCACCTCAAAGCCTGCGGACAATGCAGGTCGGACGGAAATTTCAACGAGCAGTATTCCCGAAAACAGCGGTGATATTACAAGCTCCGGACGGTAATTCATCGGAAAGGACGAAAAAATGGCAAAATCAAAATCAGTATATATATGCAGTGAGTGCGGTCAGGAATATCCGAAATGGAGCGGACGCTGTAATGCCTGCGGAGCGTGGAACACGCTTGAAGAAACGCTTGTACAGCCAAAATCCCACGGTCTTGCAAAAAGCACGGGCGGCGGCAGGCTTCCGCTTTCAAGTATAAACAACCTTTCGTTCAGCGATGAAACAAGATACAAAACAGGAATGTCGGAGCTTGACAGGGTGCTCGGCGGAGGACTTGTCAAAGGCTCGCTTGTTCTGCTCGGCGGTGACCCGGGTATCGGCAAATCGACGCTTCTTTTACAGATATGCGGCTGTCTTGCGCAGGATAAGACCGTGCTGTACATATCCGGTGAGGAAAGCGAACGTCAGATAAAGCTCCGTGCAGACAGGCTGGGAGTTGCAAGCGACGGGCTTTATATCAGCGCCTGCACCGACTGCGATACTATAATAGAGGGCGTGCGTGAGAATAAGCCCGATGTTGTGATAATCGATTCGATACAGACAATGCAGTTGACAGAGCTTCAGTCCGTTCCCGGCAGTCTTGTGCAGGTAAGAGAATGTACCTCGGCGTTTATGCAGATGGCAAAGAGCCTTGAGGTAGCCGTGTTTCTTGTAGGTCATGTAAACAAGGACGGCGGTATAGCAGGTCCTAAGGTGCTTGAGCATATAGTTGACACGGTACTGTACTTTGAGGGCGACAAACAGCTAAGCTACAGGATATTAAGAGCCGCAAAGAATCGTTTCGGCTCGACCAACGAAATAGGCGTATTTGAAATGCAGGACAAGGGGCTTGAACAGGTCGAAAATCCGTCTGCAATGCTTCTTCTCGGCAGACCCGCAGGGGTAAGCGGTATAACCGTGCTTTGTACCGTTGAGGGTACACGACCTATACTGGCAGAGGTGCAGGCACTTGTCAGTAAGACCTCGTTCTCCGCTCCGCGCAGAATGACGACAGGCTTCGACTACAGCAGGCTGTGCGTTCTGCTCGCCGTGCTTGAAAAGAGGACAGGCTACAACTTCGGCGGATATGATGTATATATAAATGTTATAGGCGGACTTAAAATAGACGAGCCTGCAAGCGACCTTGCGATTGCTCTTGCTCTTTATTCGGGACTTCGTGATATTCCGATAGGCGATGATGTTGCGATGTTCGGCGAGGTCGGTCTTGGAGGAGAAATAAGAGCGGTGTCGCATATAAGAGAACGTGTGCGTGAGGCGGCGCGAATGGGATTTTCAAAGTGCATTGTGCCGAAATCCTCGCTTAAAAATCTTGACAAGAGCGAAAACTACGGAATAAGCATATACGGCGTGGCAAATCTTCAGCAGGCGTTCAAGGTGCTTGAGATGTTCACAAAAGAAAGCGAAGGAAACAAAGAATGAAACTTACCGACATTTCAACAATAAGACAGCTTTTTGAAAAGCACGGCTTTTCTTTCACAAAGTCGCTCGGACAGAACTTTCTGATAAATCCGACCGTCTGCCCGAAAATCGCCGAAATGGGCGGTGCAGGGAAAAATGTCGGCGCTATAGAAATAGGCACGGGTATCGGCGTTCTGACAAGGGAGCGTGCCGAGCTTTGTGAAAAGTGGGTAGCTATTGAAATAGATACGGGACTGAAGCCCATTCTTGACGAAACACTCGAAGAATACGACAACGTTGAGGTTATTTTTGCCGATGTTATGGAAACCGATCTTAATAAGCTGATAGCCGAGAAGTTTCCCGATATGGACGTGATAGTTTGTGCAAATCTGCCCTACTATATAACCTCGCCCGTAATAATGAAGCTGCTGGAGGAAAAGCTGCCTATAAAAGCGATAACCGTAATGGTACAGCTTGAGGCGGCAGACAGGATATGTGCCGCAGTAGGAAGCCGTGAGTGCGGTGCAATCACAGCGTCTATAAACTATTACGCAAAGCCGAAGAAGCTGTTTCGGGTAAACAGGGGATCGTTCATGCCCGCACCCAATGTTGACAGTGCGGTCATAAGTCTTGAACGGTATGAACAACCGCCGTACAAGGTCGATAACGAGCCGCTTTTCTTTGAGGTGATAAAGCAGGCTTTTGCTCAGCGCAGAAAACAGCTTGCCAATCCAGTTTCAGCATATTTCAAGATACCGAAAGCGGTGCTTGCGGAAAAGATGACCGAAAGCGGCATACCTGCGACGGCAAGAGCAGAACAGCTTACGATGGGCGAGCTTGTAAAGCTGTATGAGATAATAAACGAACTGACAGTAAAATAAGAAGAAAAAAGCCGCAGTGATAAAAAAGCGGCTTTTGTTATGCAAAAACGGCAGAGCATAAGCTCTGCCGTTTTCTGTTTAAATACTATGTACCTTTTACTGCTGAACGCCGTTATTGTTATTATTATTGAAGTTATTGTTATCAGGCGTAGCGTAGTTGTTATTGTTGTAGTTATTAGGAGCGGCATAATTGGCGTTGTTATAGCCGCCGTTGTTCACGTTAGGATTGTAGCCGTTGTTCATATTGGGGTTATAACCGTTGTTCATGTTGGGGTTGTAACCGTTGTTCATGTTAGGATTGTAGCCGTTGTTCATCATATTGGGCTTGTAAAAATCTTCGTCCTTTGCACAAAGCAGGAGAATACCGCCTATCATATTGCAGAATAAAAGAACGCATACGCTCATACCTGTTGAAGGTCTCTGACCCTTGCTCATCTGGCTTAATGCAATACCGCCGAAAATAAGCGGAAGTATCATCCAGCATCCAAAAACCATACCGATGATTATAAATACCTGTGCTGCTGTTTTCATAATAACATACCTCTTTTTTCAATAAGTGACACACTTTCCTTACTTGTGTATCTTTTGTCAGTATACCACATCAGTACACCGGTGTCAATATTTTCTGTTAACAGTTCTTAATTTTCCGTCAAGGATTTTTATCCCTGCGGTTGTTGTATATGAACATCGCAACGCCTACGCCGCATATTATCACATATCCGAGCAAGCTCCATATATCAGGCAATTGCGAGAACATTATAAATCCGAGCAGCGCCGAGAATATAATCTGCGAATAATCATATACCGATATTTCCTTTGCAGGAGCGAATTTATATGCCGCCGTGATGCTGAATTGTCCACCTGCCGCCGCAAGTCCTGCGCCGAGCAGGACGAGCCACTGCTGCCATGTCATAGCGTGAAAATCGAACAGCAGGAACGGCAGTGTTACAAGGCAGGAGAAGCCCGAGAAGAAGAACACGATATACGGTCCTTTCTCGCCCCTTATTCCTAGCCACCTTACAGCCGTATAAGCCGCACCTGCGCCCATACCGCCGAGAAATCCCAGCAGTGACGGCACAAGATCAAGGTTTGCAAAGCTTGGCTTTATTATAAGCAGACTTCCCGCAAATGCGACTATTACGCCGAGCGTCTGCACTAAATTCGTCCGCTCCCGAAGAAACAGTGCCGAAAATACGATAACGAAGAACGGCGACATTTTGTTCAGCATAGCTGCGTCCGATAGCGCTAAATGATCCACCGCATAGAAATTACAGAGTATGCCGATTGTTCCGCATACCGAGCGTATCAGCAGTGCGCCGATGTTGCTTTTTTTCTGCGGCAGAAAAGAGCCTTTCTGCCTTATCAGTATCACTGCCGCAAATATGAAAGCGACAAGATTTCTGAAAAAGCTCTTTTGCACCGACGGCAGATCGCCCGCCAGTCTTACAAACGCTCCCATAAACGCAAAGCAAAAGGCGGAGCTGATAATACACAGCACGCCTTTCTGCTTCTGCGGTATTTTATTTAAAATCCCCGCCATTTTATTCACCTGTTGTAACATCGTCAAACGGCAGTATTACTGTTTCAGGCAGTGTAATCTCCCCGCCGGACGAAAAAAGTTCAGGTCTGTCAAACTTATAGCTGATTTTAAGCGAGCTTACAGCCTTTGTTATCTCTTCGTCGGTAAGTTCCGATCTGTCTATAACGAACACGAGCGAAACCTTACTGCTGTTGAAACGGTCGATTGACGCAACATTGGTTTCTTTAAGTACAAAAGCCTGCTTGTCATACGGTATATCGTCAATCGAAAACTGTATATTGCTTATCTTGTACATACCTATGTTCGTAAAATCAAACACCATTTCAAACCGCAGATAGTTCCCGGGCTTTGTCATATCAAAATCCGTGTCGCTGAGCAGCTTGCTTGTAGACCCACTGTCAAGGTGAGTGCCGTCCTTCAGCTTATCGTATACGTTTTTTATCATATTGTCAAAGCTCTGTCCGCTGTAGCTGTACAGCCGTGTGTACGCATATTGCGCTTTTACGGGAAAAGCAAACTGCGTAACCACGACTATAACCGCAACAGCCACGACCAGCACCCATATGAGCGCCTTTTTAACGGCGTTATGTCCGAAAAGATTTGTCAGTGTCTGCTTGAAACTCATACTTTCTTTACACCGAAAGTTACGTTCTCACCGTTTATATCCTGTTCCTTTGTAAATCCGTCAGTTTTGCCGGTTACTATATCGTCAGCAAGAGTATCCTCTGAGATGCTGTCCTTGTTGCGTGTCAGTATCTCGGCTACCTTGTCACTGCCGTCGCAGTAGATAACGATATGATCCATAACCTCAAAGCCTGCGTCCTTACGCATCGTCTGAATCTTGCTTACGATCTCTCTTACATTACCTTCTTCGATAAGCTCGGGTGTAAGAGTTGTATCGAGAACTACCGTGTAGCCTCTGTCGGTCACTACCGCATAGCCTTCCTTCTGATGCTCGTCTATAAGCAGGTCATCCTTTGCAATCTGAACATCGCCTGTTGAAAGCGTAAGCGTCATAGCGCCCGTTTCACGGATCTCGTTCATAGCCTTCTGACCGTCAACCTCAGCGAGCTTTGTTCTGACCTCGCCTATCTGCTTGCCGAAACGAGCGCCGAGCGTCTTAAGCTGGGGCTTGAAGGTGTAGCTTGTGAAGTGGTCGGTGTTATCTATAAAGCTGATTTCCTTGATGTTCAGCTCGTCCTTTACGATATCCGCATACATAGGCTCAAGCGTCTTGTCGCCCTTTACCATTATCTTTGATATAGGCTGTCTGTTCTTGATGTTAGCGGCATTTCTTGCGGCACGTCCGAGCGTTACAACGGTCAGAACTGTGTCCATTTCTTCCTCAAGATGCTTGTCGATAAGCTTTTCGTCTACTGTGGGGAAGTCGCAAAGATGTACGCTTATGGGTGCGTTTTTGTCAAGCGAGCAGACAAGGTTTCTGTAAATATCGTCGCATACAAAAGGAGTCATCGGAGCAGATGTCTTTGCAATGGTTACAAGCGCTGTGTACAGCGTCATATATGCGTTTATCTTATCCTGTGTAAGCTCCTTTGACCAGAAGCGCTCTCTGCTGCGGCGGACATACCAGTTACTCATCTCGTCTACGAAATCCTGTAATGCTCTTGCGGCTTCGGGGATCCGGTAGTTTGCAAGGTTATCGTCAACCGCACCTACAACTGTGTTAAGTCTTGATAACAGCCACTTGTCCATAACGCTGAGCTTGTCAACGTCAAGCGTGTACTTAGTAGCGTCGAAATTGTCTATATTAGCGTACAGAACGTAGAATGCGTAGGTGTTCCACAGAGTAGAGATGTACTTTCTCTGACCCTCGTTTACTGCTTTTGCGTGGAATCTGTTGGGAAGCCACGGAGCAGAGTTCGTGTAGAAGTACCAGCGTATAGCGTCTGCGCCGTGTTCAGCCAGTGACTCGAACGGGTCTACTGCGTTGCCCTTTGACTTTGACATCTTCTGACCGTCTTTATCGAGTACAAGACCGAGAACTATAACGTTCTTGTAAGGAGCCTTGTTGAATAAAAGCGTTGAGATAGCGAGCAGTGAGTAGAACCAGCCTCTTGTCTGGTCAACTGCCTCGGAGATAAAGTCAGCGGGGAACTGCTGTTCAAACTTTTCCTTATTCTCAAAGGGATAGTGATGCTGTGCGAAGGGCATAGAACCGCTGTCGAACCAGCAGTCGATAACCTCGGGAACACGTTTCATCTGCTTGCCGCAGTGCGGGCATTTTATCGTAACCGCATCAATATAAGGACGGTGAAGCTCTATATCGTCGGGGCAGTTGTCAGACATTGACTTAAGCTCTTCGATACTGCCTATAGCGTGCTTGTGACCGCACTCGCACTCCCATATATTAAGAGGAGTACCCCAGTATCTGTTTCTTGAAAGACCCCAGTCCTGAACGTTTTCGAGCCAGTCGCCGAAACGGTTCTTGCCGACGCTTTCGGGTATCCAGTTTATCGTTTCGTTGTTTCTGATAAGGTCGTCCTTGACAGCGGTCATCTTGATGAACCACGATTCTCTTGCATAGTACAGCAGAGGAGTGTCGCATCTCCAGCAGTGCGGATAGCTATGCTCAAACTTGGGTGCGTCAAACAGCAAGCCCTTTTCATCAAGATCCTTAAGCACCATAGGATCGGCTTTCTTTACGAATACGCCTGCGTAAGGTGTTTCGGCGGTCATATTGCCTTTGCCGTCAACAAGCTGTACGAAAGGCAGGTCATACTTTCTGCCGACCTTAGCGTCGTCTTCACCGAATGCGGGAGCGATATGAACGACACCTGTACCGTCTGTCAGCGTTACATAGTTGTCGCATACTACATAATAGCCCTTCTTGTGCTGCTTTTCACATATCTCAACGGCACAGTCGAATAAAGGCTCGTATTCCTTGCCCTCAAGATCCTTACCGATATACTTTTCAACTACCTCATAGGGGGCTGTGGGCTTGTCGCCGCCGAGAATTTTATCGCACAGAGCCTCTGCAAGATAATATGTGTAGCCGTCAGCCGTCTTTACCTTTACATATGTTTCATCGGGGTTTACGCAGAGTGCAACGTTTGAGGGAAGTGTCCAGGGAGTTGTCGTCCATGCGAGGATATAAGCGTCCTCGTCCTTTACCTTGAAGCGTACGACCGCAGAACGTTCCTTAACGTCCTTATAGCCCTGAGCCACCTCGTGGCTTGAAAGCGGAGTTCCGCAACGGGGGCAGTAGGGAACTATCTTGAAGCCCTTGTATAAAAGACCCTTTTCCCATATCTGCTTTAATGCCCACCACTCGGACTCGATGAAGTTGTTGTCGTATGTTACATACGGATCGTCCATATCAGCCCAGAAGCCGACAGTGCGTGAGAAATTCTCCCACATACCCTTGTACTTCCATACGCTTTCCTTACACTTTGTAATGAACGGGTCAAGTCCGTACTTTTCAATCTGATCCTTGCCGTCAAGGCCGAGCATCTTCTCAACTTCAAGCTCAACAGGCAGTCCGTGTGTGTCCCAGCCTGCCTTACGGGGAACGTCATAACCTTTCATTGTGCGGTATCTCGGGATCATATCCTTGATAACACGGGTAAGAACGTGACCGATATGCGGCTTACCGTTAGCCGTAGGCGGACCGTCATAGAATGTGTAGGTCTTGTCGCCCTTTCTCTGCTCCATACTCTTGCGGAATATGTCGTTGTCGTGCCAGAACTTCTCTGTCTGCTTTTCTCTCTCGACAAAATTTACCGAGGTCGGTACTTTTTCGTAAAGTGACATCTTTTCTCCTCCTGTTTTGCAATTTACCCTGCCATATAGATCTCTTCGGCAAAAGCCAAAAGCTATATGGGGTTTGGGGCGAAGGTCTGCCCATTGCATATTATTAATTCTTTGCGTTTGCGGAAAATAAAAAAGTCCTTATCCTCCGAAAAGGATAAGGACTATAATTTCATAACAGTCTTTATAACCACCGTTTCGTCATTCCGTCAAATGCGTTCCTTTTAACGTTGGAAAAACGTCCCGTTCTACTCTTGCCTTAAACGGCAATTTCGGCGGGCAGCTTGGAGGTGATATTCATACGGTAACTCTGCACCGACCTCTCACCGTCGTCGGCTCGCTTTGGCTTTATATCCGCACTACTGTCCTCGTCACAGCCTTTAAATATCATACACATTGATTATACAATCAAATTTTCCCTTTGTCAAGCGTTTTTATGTTAAAATCGCATTTTATTTGCTTTACCGCCGGAATAAATTTACCGTATCACCTCTTCGTTTTCTGTCCGCGCATACAGCGCACATCACTGTCATAACTACAAATGTATATCGCCCACGGATAATACTTAACTATTGTAAGCGTATCACAACGCCTATATCCGGCGAGCGGTTTTCGTCGCATAGTATGCAATTTCAGATCAGTCGCCGCTCATTTCTATGCATAAACATAATCGCCTATTTCGACCTGCTTTGTGCTGATAAATTCACCTTTCGATACGGAGTATATTCTCTCCTCATACTTTTCATCTTCCGTCCGGCAGACAAAGCGTATCTCGTCCTTGTTTCCCTCAACAGCGCCGGTAGCAAGCGGCGAAGCGTTTTCACACTGTGCAATAAGCTTCCCGTCAGAAGAATATGCGTCTGCAACAAGATTATTGTACACCTTGGGCGGAAGCTCCGTATCAGGATCATAACGATATCTGAATGCGAATACATACCCGCCGTCTTCCTTTGCACTGGCATAATGGTAATACTCCGGTGCAGTCACATTGAACTTTTCACTGCCGTCAGTATCATAGATATACAGCTTTTTCCTGCCTGTTTCTTCGTCCTGAATCTCCTGCCAGAAATATCCGTCAAGGAAAATATCGCTGTCACCGTATCTGTCAAACGTTATCTCTTTTCCGTCCAGTCCGTAATATGAACTCGTCACTTCATTATTCGTCCTTGAGCGGTAAATATAAAAGACCGGCGTTCCGTCATACATTTTGTCCATATCGGCGGAATATTGTGACTTCTTATTCATTATCACAAGTTGATACGGCTCATTACCCGCATAGTCGGTAATACTACCATCGATTTTCAGATGACTATACTGCAGTATGTCGCTATAGCTGTTTAGCTTAAGCTGTTCTTTGTTCTCTTTGCAATAGTTTATAAAGTACTCATAGCCTCCGGCAAACGAATATAATGTCTTGAAGTACTCGCCGTCATAAACAAAGCCGTTAGCCCCGACCGCTGTATTTTTGCTTTCATAAGCTGTTTTGCCGCTTGTGTCTATCAGCACTTCATCAGTAAACCGTTCTGCCTCTTCCGACTCGTCCGGTGCCCTGTATTCTGCGACCCTTGCATATCCGTCAGCCGAGAAGTCAGCCGCGATCTCCGTAAACGCAGGTATCACTACCTCGCCCGTCATATCCAGATATCCTATCTTACCGCTTTTGATATCCGCATAAGCCGCATATCCGTTTACAGGCGGATTAAACGGATACTCGCTGTCAAACACCTCGTTCATTCTCCTGTCAAGGCAGATATACTTTCCGTCCCGCTCAATAACAATATACTGCGACTTTTCGTTCATGCACGCATAGCCGTATTCCCCGAGCAGCTCGCCGTATCTGCTGTACACTCTGAATTTTCCATCGTCTGTTACAGCCAGAAGCTTATCGTCACAGGCAGACGCATAAACAAATGTACCTATTCTTTTTCCGTACACCGTATAATACTCATTTCCGCTCTTTTCAAGATATGAATTGCCGTCAGCGTCACTGTAGTCCGACATGCTGTCACGGCTGATGCAGATAAAATATTCATTCATATATTCGAGCGCACCGCCGTCCTGCTTATAGCTCAGCAGACATTCTCCGGTTTCGCTGTCAATAACACGCCGGATCTCGCTATTCATATCAACAGAGCCGTAATATGTACAGGACAGCAACGCTGTATGCTCAGTGTTCTCGTAAAATCCGAGATAATTGTTTGTTTCTATCGTCAGCGGTCGATAAAGCCTGCCGTTATACACCCTGTATCGGTTGTGATACAGGTTCTCACCGTTGCTGTTGCTTAAAAACAGGCAGTCATTGCCGCTGTACAGTCCGTCATAGTCGGAAAGCGTTATCGTGTTCCTGTTGACATCGGTCATAGCAAGCGGATCCTTACTGCCGCTGCCCACAACGCCGTAGAAATATTCGTCTGCATATTTCGTAGTATACAGCTTATCCATTCCGTCCGACGGTATCGGTATCACATTTACCCTGCTGTCAACAAGATAATACCCGTTCTTATCCAATATGGCATATCCGTCCTCGAACTCACCGTAGCCCTTCATCAATTCGGAGTTTTCCTTTACCTCAGCTCAGCCGCATATACAAGCTTATTCACATAGTAAAAATAGTCGGGGTTGCCGCTGTCCGTCTTCACTGCCAATGTGCCGTAATTTATTGCATTTTTATAATACTCTGCCCCGTCAAAATCTTTCGGTGTATACCAACCGTGGTTTATACCGCTGTTTACAAGCTTTGTCGGAGCAAAGCTGAGATTTTCCGCTACAGCCTTACCGGTAGTATCGATAATGCCGTATCCGCCGTTTGTAAACACATACGCATATCCGTCCGCGTAGAACTCCGATGCCGCATCATACTGAGCATTTATCACAACCTCGCCGCCTGCGTTTATATATCCGATCTTTCCGTTGTCATAATAAGGCGCAAGCCCGCTGTTGAAAGCCGTAAACGCATAGTCGCACTCAAAGACCTTGCCGCCGACCGTATACCCGCAGTACTTGCCCTTTTCATATACGCAGGCAATGCCGCTCCTGTCAAACGCACTTATCACGTCCGTGCCGTCCGCCGCAACGTAAACCTCGCCAAGTTTACCGCCGTTTCTGCTCACGAGCACTTTCCTGAAGCGCTCTCCGTCACGCTTTATCAGCACAAGTCCGCTGTCGGCAAATTCAGGGTTTCTGTCGCAGTAATATTCATCGCTTAACTTATTCAGCTCTCTGTCGTATACTGCCGCCTTATATATCCGTGTTTCATTGTCCGTTTTGCACATCAGCACAAACTCATCCGTTACAAATATCCTGTCATACCATTCGCTCTTCTGCTCACCATCTGCCGAGAAAACAGCATAGCTTCTTTTGGTAAAGTCGTTGCTGCCCTCGTTGACATTCTTTGTAAACCCGACATAATATTCTCCGAACACGCAGTCTATGCCCATTCTGTCAGAAAGCACGGTCACCGTCTTTCCGTCCGTCGACAGAAGATAATATTCATCTGTGATATCGCTGACGGTTTCGCCCTTATCATCGTTAGCGTCCTGCGTCATAACGGTATATGCAAAGGTATACGGCGCTCCGCTTTCAAAGGGGTGAGCATATGTGAAATGCTTGTTATCATATGCCGTTCTGCCCTTGGCGTCAACATACAGCATATATCCGTCCCCGGCGGTAACGACCGACAATCCGTTGTCGCTGTAATATGACGCAAGCTTAAATTGCGGCTCGACTGTAAACTCGCCCTTGTTGTTTATAAAGCCGTAGCCGCTTTCATTACTTACTGCGGCATTTCCGTTTACATTTTCGTCAAACGGATATGCACAGTCAAACTGCGGCTCTATCTTAAACTTTCCGTCCTTGCCGATATATCCCCACTTATCCCCGCTCTTTGCAGGCGACAGCGATATATTAAACAGCTTCTCGCCGCTTCCGTAAAGCGTCTCCGACTCATTCTCAAATATTCCGAAAATATCAAACGCAAACACCGCGACAGCCGCACCGCAGATCACAGCCGCTCCCGCAATACTGCCGACAATAACGCCTATGCGGCTTTTCTTCTTTTCATCGTTTTTATCCCCTGTAAACGCCGCACAGAACGGACAGAATTTTATATTCTCGTCTATTTCACGTTTACATTTCGGACACATTTTGCTCATATCACTGTTCTCCCGAATCTTCTTCCGTAAGTATCATATCGTCTGTTCCAAGGTGGTATCTTACTATCTCATGCTCGGCGTTCCATGCGGATATCGACATCTTGTTTTCACGCAAGCGTTCTATTTCAATTACATTATCCACTGTTACGCTTTTATCGTTCTTTACGTTGAAAACCGTCCAGGTTGCGGTTTCGTTCTCTTCATCATAGTTACTTCTCAGTCCGTACACTTCCGTCACTCTTTCGCCGTAAAGGTCAAAGATACACTCACCCTCACCCGCCGTATAGGTATGCGCAAGGCTCTCTTCCATATTTGCGTCTATCTGATACACGCTTATAGAATCATATCCTGTTTCATAAGCAGTGGCTCCGCCGTATACGATCTCTCCGCACTTTACATATTTCAACGGAAATTCTATTCTTTCCTGCGGCTTTTCATAATCAACGCCGATAAAATCTATTGAATACATATTAGTGTGATACTCTTTGCCGTTGTCAAGATTTCTGTAAACCGTTTCATTCGTATACTCGTCGTTTATTATATAATAAATAAGATTTCCCGCTATCATGTAAACATCTCTGTACGGATCTTCAAACAGCAGTTTCTGAGTTGTCAAGTCAAACACCCTTGCTCCGTTTTCATCACTAAGGTACATACTGTTGCCTGCTTTTTCAATATATATTTCATTTTGCCAATAATCCGTATATTTGCTTTTCTCTATTTTTATATTGCTGAGCAGCACTTTTGCACGCTCGCCGTAAATATTATAATTGCCGTCTGCGTTTTCTCCTGCGATAAAGCCTGACAGTCGGGTAAGCGTCCTGTCGCCCTTTATAAAAGGCGTGCCGTCAAGGTTCAGATAATAGCTTACCGACCGTGAGTTTCTGCCCGTTTCGTCATACATAAGTACACTCAGCGTCGCAGATGTATCGCCAATTGTACTTGCACACATATAAGAATCGCCGATATCGCTTACTGCGTACTCCTCATAGTGATAATTGCCGTATATGTCTATATAGCAGTCTTTTTTGCCGCTCAGATCAAGCGCTATGTAATACTGTATATTATCCCGTATAACGGGTGTATTCTCATAGTACTTTGCTCCCGCATAGAAATCAAGCGGTGCATATCCGTCCGTTGCGCTGTTTCCCGCGTTGTACATTCCGCCCATATTTTCTGTTGCCGCATTGCCGTTTCGGTCATATATCATTACATCAATAAGACCTCTTGCGTATACTTCCAAATATATTTCGTCAAAATCCCTGCGGATCTTTGTCACAAAATATCCGTCCGGCGACATTGCGCTGACAAATTCGTACTTTGCCTCAATCGCAACATCTCCCTTTTCATCAATAAAGCCGATCTTGCCGTTCTGAGCATCACAATAAGCCATATATCCGTTTTCAAGCGGCTGTATGTCATACTTTGTTTTGAGGATAACATTAAAATCCCTGTCATAACAGGTGAAGCTTCCGTCCGCGTTTCTTACAACCACACTGCCGCTGTTTTCGCTTATTCTCGGCTTGTTTTCATACTCTGCAAGGAGCTGACCGTACTTGTCGTAGATATAATACTTGTTATAGTCAAAGCACATCAGTCTGTCGCCGTATGCTCTTGCATATATAAATTTGCCGATCTTCTTTCCGTAAGCCGTGTAGTAGTCTGACAGAATGCCCGAAGACTTCACACTGTAAAAATCATTGCCGACCATAGTCAGTGCCTTGTTATCAGACATAAAAACGTGTCCGTTGTTCTTGTCGGTAAGCACATAGTATTTAATTTTTCGGTCTGTCTGCATTTCCGATTTATATGATGAAACATACAGCATATCTCCATATTCGCTTACGCCGAAGTTTTCGCACGAAGAAACCGTAAGCACGGGATCCAGCCTGTTGTCATATATCATTATCTGGTTCTGCCACTCCGTACCGGTCAGATTGCAAGCTGTATATTGCGACATTGTAGCCTTTTTTGATGTACCTCCGAGTATATAACGGTTGCAGAAAATATCCTCCGCCATCGTGTTGTTTTCGCCGGAATATCTTACAAGCCTTGCACCATCGGTATCAATTACCGACGCGTTTGTTATTTTGTCTTTTATCTCATCATATTCGGAACAGTCGCTGTCCGGCGTAATAATTCTCCTGTTTTGCCCGGATATATTATAGACAAGGAAATACCCGTCATCTATGTAATAATCCTTATTCAGCTTTCTGTATGTTCCGCCCGGTATCTTTTTGTCCTTGGTCACAAGCGTCATATCGCTGTATATATCGTCATACGTTTTATTGCTTTCTATATTGCTTACTAGATCGGCAAAATAGTATTCTCCGATAAACATATTTTCCCCGTCAAACCCCTCAAAGTCCTCAGGATCATACCAGCGGTGCACCGTATCCGCAAACATCAGCTTGTCGGACGCATAGCTAAGTCTTCCTATCACGGTGTTTCCGCTCATATCTATAACGGAATACTCAGTGCCGCTTTTTACATAGGCATAGCCGTCCGCATAATATCCGCTCGCCCCGTCAAACTTAGCGTCCGTCACCTTTTCGCCTGCCGTATTGATATATCCTATTTTCGCATTGTCGTAAAACGGCGCAAGTCCGCAGTTGAACGAGCCGAACTGATAATTGCTCTCAAACTGCTTTCCGCTTGCGGCATATCCGCAGTATTTTCCCTTTTCGTAAACACACGCATAACCGCTCATATCAAATCCGCTTACGATATGCGAGCCGTCATATGACATGAAAATTTCATTGTCGTTATCGTCAAGCAGGACTTCTCTTATAAATCCCTTATCATCTCTTTTAAGCAGTACCGCACCGCTGTCATAAGACTTTATATCAGCGTCGCACAGATACTCTCCGCCGACCTGTTCAAGCGTATCGGCTTTAAGCAGCTTTGCCTTATACAGCTTACTGTCATCATCTGTGCCTTTGCAAACAACAAGCAGTTTTCCGCTTTTTACAATGCGGTCGTAATAGTCGGTAAGCTGTGTGCTGTCCGCCGAGAACACGGCATACTCCCTTGTAAAGTCAAGCGTTGTTTCGTCTTTGCTTTGTGCCTGTCGGAAACCGATATATTTATTATCGTACACCGCCGATATTCCCGTGCCGTTTGCAAGCTCGGTCACTTTTCCGTCGGAACTCAGCAGGCTGTATATGATCTCGTTGTAGTTTCCGCTTTCCGTACCGGTCGTGATTTCAGGCATAAGCAGAGAGTACGCAAAGGCATAACCGCTGTCGTTCATATCCGAGGCATAGTCGAACATCTGACCGTCAAATGCTTTTCTTCCCCTGCTGTCGACAAATCCGACATTGCCGTTTTCGTCGACTATCTTAGCAAGTCCCTTATCCGAAAAGCTCCCTGCAAAGCTGTACTGCGGCTGTGCTACAAACTCGCCGTCCTTTTTTATGTATCCGAACTTTCCGTCAACCGCAACGGGCGCAACATCGTTAGTATCTTCGTTAAAAGCATAAGCGGCTGTATACTGCGGTTTCAGCGTGGTTTGACCATCCTTGTCCGCATATCCCCACTTTCCGTCAATGCACACGGGCGTCACCGATTGTATGAACAGCTTGTCGCCTGTGCCGTAAAAAGTTTCTGCCTTGTCACCATACATTCCGAACACGTCAAACACAAAAACTGCAAGGCTTGCCGCACCGAGCGTCAGTATGCCGACAGCACCGCCTATTATCGCACCGACAGGGCTTTTCTTCTTTTCCTGCGGTGTTCCACCTGTGAAAGATGCACAGAACGGGCAGAATTTTACGTTTTCATCTATTTCTCGTTTGCAATTCGGACATATTTTGCTCATATATTTTCTCCGTTATATCTGCTTCAATTTATAATCTCAGCACACTCTTTGATTTACATATCGTGCGATCGCTTTTCCTTAAGGCTGAAGTACATTACGCACATACGAAAGGCTGTCGCAGTCCTTTTCGATGAATGAATCTGTTTTAGAAACGTATTTCATACGTTTTGGATAAGCATATGTCTGTTCGATTTTCACTGTGTAAGTCATTTTTCCCCCTCTAAACCATACAAGTATAATTACATTTCGTATTCCATTATTTCCTTTATTACTTCGTCTTTCTTGTTTATGTAGTATGGAATGCTATTCTCCTCGCACCACTCAACTATTTTCTGTATGCGTAAACGGTCTTCAAACATATTGAACGAATTGAACTTATCCGCTCCGTCATCAAAATACTTCCAGAACATATCCCAATACGCCTTACCGTCAAGATTTCTGAAAATATGGTTCAGGCGCTTGTTGTCAAGAGCTTTTATATACTCTCTTTGTGCCTGTGCCCGTGTAACCGACGGAAAAACAATCGTCCTTTCCGCCGCCCTTGCCTCGTCGGTTCCGCTCTTATATACGGTAAACGTATCAAGGTCAAAAAGATATGTCGTTTTTTTGTATGGATTTGTTTTTGCTGAGCCGAAATCCTCTTCGCCGGCAAAAGTATACAGGTATATTTCCTCGTTTATTTCAAGTACCATATCGTCTTACCTCTGTTTCGGAGCTTGCCGTGTTCGATTTATTATTCTTACAGTCAAGCTTGCCGTTCCTTTTATATTTTCGCGTCAATTTTCCGCAAACGGTCCTTGACCCGCAATGCCATTTAAAATAATCGCCGCAGGCATTATCTCAATTATTCATTACTCAGCAAACCTTTCCCGAAATTCCCTTATAACTCTTCTCAGCCCGCTGTCAATAATCAAATTTCCCCTTGTCGCAATCTCTTTCGGTATCTCTCTGTAATACGCCTCGGCGATTCCACCGGTTATACACGCAATGGTATCACTGTCGCCGCCTATAGAAATTGCCTTTCTTATCGCACTCTCGTAAGAGTCTGATTCAAAGAATGCTTCAAGTGCAGGCGGAACAGAATATGACGCTCTGCTGTCAAAGACATAATCTCTGCGGATTTCATCAAGCGGTTGAAATCTGTAACCGTATATTTTCTCTATTGTCCGCTTGATGCTGTCCTTGTCCTCTTGCTTTCGTGCAAGGAATACACAGGTTGCCACTGCCTTTGCACCCTTTATCGCCTCACGGTTATGGTGCGTGTAGTAACAGCTTGCCTTTACTTCCTTTAAAAGCGGCTTCAGGTCGTCAAACGCATAACCGATAGCCGTCACCCTCATCGCCGCTCCGTTTCCGTAGCTTCTTTGTATATGAAGTGTGTCATTTTCCGCCCACTTAGAAAACATCTGTCCGAATCCTGCGTTACGATAGCGGTTATAATACTGCTTATAGCGTGCGGCATACGCTTTCCGACCGGTACAGCCCGAATGATAGTTCAGCAGCTTTTCTGCGACCGCTACCGTCATTACTGTATCATCGGTGAAATGGCTTCCCGGCGGAAACAGCTCAAACTCTTCCGTTTTCACATTATGCAGTTCTCTTGTCGAGCCGATTATATCACCGAAGATTGCTCCGAGCATATACCCTCCGATGTCACGTTAATAATAGACTTTCAGCGGTAATTTTAAATACAGTCGCTTCCCGCTTACCCAAAATATCTTCTATAAATATTCTATCACAAACAAAATTTCTTCACAATAGAAATTCTGAAACTGTAACTAATTTGTAACTATTTGTTACCGTTTTGTAACTTCTCGCACGTTGATCACA
>ERZ780139.1726-NODE-1726-length-18028-cov-10.402159_pt1 | contig 18028 bp, 7 predicted proteins | sample MGYA00511476_ERZ780139 | MGnify/ENA primary metagenome ERZ780139 (study PRJEB29588, sample SAMEA2158190) | human gut metagenome | biome: human gut; feature: human-associated habitat; material: faeces | place: Denmark | collected 2008/2010 ... | reverse complement strand
AAACAGAAGCAAAAGAGGGTAATTTTCCCTCAAAGAAAGAATTACCCGCTTTATCCACCAAAGCATATTTTATAGATGTACCACCTAAATCAATGCCAATTGCATATTCCATAGTTTATTATATCAAATAAGGAAACATTATGTTCTTTCTACCCATATAGGAGAACTCCATGCCCATTGCTGGTCACGCTGGCGAACCCTGACATAGTAATAGTCCGTATCTCTTTCGGGTTGGGTATCCTCCATATAATGCTCAACCGTAAAGCAACTTTCCGGCATTGCACGGTTGAAGAGAATAGCCTCACTGAGCCACCCTATCATGAAATGTGAACGGGAACCTTCCAAAAGTTCACCCAACGAATGCTCAAATTTCTTGCCATTGAATTCGGCTGTAATCACGCCATCTTTAGGCATAGTCACATCCAGAATGACAGCTTGCGTGGCAGGAGTCGTGGTATTGGGGTTTTTGGAACTGTACATATCCAACTCTGCATCCTTACTTGTAACAGACACAATACGGTTAACTTTTGTCTCAAACTCAGATTCTCCCGGTTGCGGAGAAGTGAAAGCGGCGCCACGGAAGCAAGGTTCCACAGCATTGATAGTTCCTTTATTTATGGACAGCTTTCCTTGCCAATGCACATACTGCTCTTCGCGGTTCCAACCGAAATCAACTTTTACCTTGCAGCGTACCATATCTCCTTCCGGCATCTCGGGCAACAACGGACCGCTTAAACGAGCAATACACTTTCTGTTCTTAACGATGTCAATATAATCAATACAGCTACCTCCCTCCACATTCAGATAAATGCGGCGACTGTTTCCCCGTACGACATCGCCCGGGAACGCATCATTCAAACGAAAATCTATATTGATTTTATCACCGGTGGCACAGCATACATGACGGTTCTTCATGGCATCCCAGATTTTATCACGGCTCAATGATTCCGCAAGGATACCTATGCGACCGTCACCGTAACTTCCCGGATAACCTGCATGTTGGTCGGTCGAACCCATAATACCGAATTTTTTACCTTGCTCCAATCCGCATTGAATAGTACCTTCCCATTGGCGAGGACCCATGTCATGCAGATAACTGTAATCTCCCTGATCGCTTTCTGCCAATCCATGGCGGGAATACATCTCTACAAACGGGGTCTGGTCTCCTTCCGTAAAGAAGTTCCAATTGTATCCGCGATAGCCTGTCTGATATCCCATATGATGCGGAGTAATAAATACCTTATGCCCGCGGGCTTTCCGTTTCCAGTCTTCAATGGAGGTACATTCCACCAGCGGTGCGTCCAAGTCATAATTCAGAGCCACATGGTCGCCATGTTCCATGCTGTGCGCCTCATAACCAACAAAAGCCAGGAATTCTCCTTCCTTATTGTATTCATTGGTCATGGCGACATATTTCTCATAACCTCCCTCTCGCAAACGCTTGAAGGCACCGGTATGATAATCGATCACCCACTTCAGACGGGGATCATCGGCTCCGGGAATATCCGGCCACATGGCATGAGGAGTGACAGATACAAAATCCAGTTGTTCTTTGGCAGCCTCAAATGCAGAACGCATGTCGCCATGACCGTAGGTTATGTTACAATGATTATGCAAATCTCCCCAGAAATACTTCAGATTACTGGCAGAGGGCATGACTTTCTTTCCTGCGGCAGTTCCTTGCTGACATGCAGATAATAGGCTACCGGAAGCGGCCAGCCCGACAAGAGACCAGCCGGTATGCTTTAAAAAATTTCTTCTGTCCATAATTTAAATTTAGATTATCTGTTTTTCATCAATCGTCTGTCACCTTTGAATAACTCTTTGACCTTTTCATCGGGGTCATCATCCTTATACTGTTTTTGAATCTTTTTCAGCAATGAAATGAGTTCCGCTTGTTTGTCGGCATACTCCGGTTTACCAAACACACTGTTCAGTTCACTCGGGTCATTCTTCAAGTCATACATTTCCCATTCGTCCACATCGTTATAGAAGTGAATCAGCTTGAAGTCAGCGGTACGAATGCCGTAATGCCTTTTAACCGAGTGCTCTGCCGGATACTCATAATAGTGATAATAGGCGGCTTTTCTCCAGTCAGCCGGTGTTTTCCCCCCATTCTCCAGAATGGTCCTGAGAGACTGTCCCTGAATATCTGCTGGTATATCTGCTCCGGCAAAATCCAGCAGGGTAGGAGCAAAATCCACATTCATGGCAATAGCGCTCGATACACTCCCCGCCTTGATGGCCTTCGGATAACGGATAACCAATGGCATGCGCTGGCATTCTTCATACATAAAGCGCTTGTCGAACCAGCCATGTTCGCCCAGAAAGAAACCCTGGTCCGAAGTATAGATTATGATTGTATTGTCCAATTCACCGTTTTTCTCCAGATAGCCGAGCAACCTTCCTATATTTTCGTCCACAGCTACAATAGTTGCCAAGTAATCGCGCATATATTGCTGGTACTTCCAACTGATCAGTTCTTTCCCTCTTAAGTTGCCGCTACGGTATTCTGAAATACGCTGGGCGTATACCGAATCCCACTTATCTTGTACATCAGCCGGCATACGCTTGTAGACTTGATAGAGGCGATTGGTCGTATCTTTCAGCATTTCTTCACGGGTCAGCAGTTTCAGATCCCAGTCATTGGTCAATGTATGCTCGATGGACATATCCTGTTCTATAGCAGCAGAGCCTCTGCCTTCGTATGTATCGAAAAGCGTGGCAGGTTCGGGAAACACGGTATTGTTGAACATTCCCAAATGACGAGGAGCGGGCATCCAGTTACGGTGAGGGGCTTTCTGGTGATACATCATGCAGAAAGGCTTGCTTTTGTCTCTGTGTTCCAGATATTCGATAGCCTTGTCTGTAATAACGTCAGTTGTATAGCCCTGCTCTACAATCTGCTTTCCGTTCTCGTTGAAATCGGGATTGTAATAATCCCCCTGTTCATGTTGTCCGGTCAGGATACACCAATAGTCAAATCCCTGAGGCTCGGTAATCAGATGCCATTTGCCGACAATTGAAGTCTGGTAACCGGCGGCCTGCAACAATTTAGGGAAGGTCTGTTGGTTACCATCGAAAGTGCTGGCATTGTCTGTGAATCCATTGATGTGGCTGAATTTGCCCGTCAGGATACAAGCTCTTGACGGGCCGGATAAAGCATTGACCGCATAACAATTGTCCATACGAACACCTTCATTGGCAATCCTATCCATGTTGGGAGTCTGAAGGAAACGTCCACCGTAACATGACATAGCTTGCGTAGTATGGTCGTCCGTCATCATAAAGATGATATTCGGACGTTTCACTTCCTCTTTGCCGGAACTGCAAGCGGACATTCCGATGGCAGTCAAAGGCAGAAATATGTATGATAAACGATTCATTATAAAAATCTTTTATAACCCGTTGGCGGAATTTAAGAAAATCCGGACGATTGTGAACTGCAATAAGGTACGGAACAGCAATCTGCATTCCTTACAAATAATACAGATGCAAGAAATAGCAGTATACTGAACCTAATTCAGTCGTATATTGAATGCCATTCAGTCGTATACTGAATAGGGTTCAATCGTATACTGAATGCAATGCATCCAATAGGTACTGATAATCAAAATATTACAAAGCAGATTCATACCTTCAATATATTACAACAAACCATTAAAGTATCATTGCAGTCATTCCGCAGCGGTAATGAATTAATTCCGCCAACGGGTTATTATAGTTTATATTCCAATTGACGTTTCTTTCCGCCAACAGATATTTCTATTTTCACCCCATTTTCGTCAAATGCCTTGTTCAGGAACTTAGCTTTGAATATAGGGAAGGAAGCTGTATTTTTCGACGGATAAAGAATAGTTATGTAACGTACAGCGTCCGAATCCTTTTTATCTATATCAAAAGATACAGTTGTACGGGGTACTCGTAAACGATAGGCAGTTGAACGCCAGCCTTCTTTTTCTTTCATTGAAATTTTCTTCTCGGCAAAGCATTGCAGTTTCACGTTGCTTGGGCCGTCATAAACTGTAGTCAGCATATTATTCTTTCTGTCTATATTTACAGTACCTTCACACAAATGGTAGTTCAGATTCACTACTCCTTGGGCGTTTCCCACGGCTTCATCTACAATTACAAAATAAGATTGGTCTACAAAGAAAACAGAACGTCTGTGTTTCAAACCATCATAATGCGGATTCTCAGTCACCAGAATCTGCTCATTGCCTTCGGGCTTCCATAGTTTGGTGACAGACTGGGTTGTTTGCAGGTTTTTCCCATCCAATGTCAACGTATTGTGAGAACTTGTCCGGCGAAACCAATTACGAAGTTTCATTACTTCATCATCACCGGCATAGACGTAGGAACCGCTATCCGGGAAGAGATTCCGGCCATTGAACCAAAACTCAAAAGTTCCGTTGTCCGGCTGGCAGTGCCATTCCCCTTTGGGACCGGCCTTTACAACCATTACGGTAGCATCCTGCTTCCAGCCGTTTCTGAAAGTAAAGAAGCCGGAAGTCTGCGCACCGTGAGAAAGGTTGGGCAAGGGAGCGCCTTCACGACCTTCTGTGGCATAATAACGAATCCACTCACAATCAGGAAATAGCTTGAGCCAATCCTGATAATTACGGATTTCTGCCGGACGGTCTCCCAACTTGGCATCACTGAAACAAGGATTGCTGTAATCCGGAAAACAAATGTTGGCATAAAACTCAATCATGCTCTTGACTGTATTCACGTATTCGGCTGGAAATTCCTGACGGAAGCCATTAACATCCGCCATACGCAAAGCCTTGCAGAAAATATTGATTGCCGCCAGATGATAATGCGGGTCCAATTCATATTGACCACCATCCGGATAGACTTGTTTTTTAATTTCGCGGTTCAAAATGCTTATCCCACTTTTTCTCCATTCGCTTGCTTCCTTAAATTCGGGGAAAAACGCACCCGCATATACCATGCGCTGAGCTTCAAACAACAAGTGGTTACCCTGATCCGAGTAATTGCCAAGAATATGCAGTGCATGCCGGTGATAATTAATCAGAAATTCAGTCAAGAACTCCGGAGTGAAAGCCTTTGAAGAAACGAACAACAGGAATTGCAGCGTTTGATCCTGCAAACGGTTGCTCACCTCCAGAGGACGCCATGCAAAGCGTACATTTTCCGCATTTCCCTTTACCTCGCCTGCGCTGACCAGTTCGTATTCTTCTTTCTCTACCGCTGTCAAAGGATTCTTTTTAATCCAATCCATATATTGGTATGCCCATTCTTTAGCATATTTCTCGTCTCCAGAGATTCGATATGCCTTACCCATTGGGGTGAACCATTTGTGGCGGTGCAATTGCCAGCGCAACTCATTGTCTTGTACCGGCCAATATTGCCAGTTGATATCTTTGCCGTAATTATAAGAAGGCTGATATCCTTTGTGCACAAAAAACGTATGTTCCAAGGCATCATCCGCCCATTTCTGTTCTTCCTTGGAGATCTTGATATTCTGCATATCGATATCGGGATGTCCTATGCCGGTACGTTGGCGGTAATAGTCCAATAAGGCTTTGGCAGCCTCATCCCATTGTTGTCGGTCATATGCGGCTTTCACTTTCTCCAATCCCGGATAATCCAGATTCAGCAAGCCGAAAGCTTCCTTCCGCAACTGCTGTGCTTCCGCACATAATACAACCAACAGAAAAATAAAGCTAAGAATATACTTTGTTATCTTCATGGTATATTAATTTTGTTTATAGCGATTTATAATCAATTCCTTTTACTTGCATATATCGGACTAAAGCCTCCAGATAATAATAATCGGCATAATTGATAGGTGTATCAATTTCAGAACCATTAGGCAATGAACCTGTAGAGTGCATCAGAATAAATCCCTGGTTGGTGCCGACTTTTGCCAAGTAAGCATCGGAAGAGAGAGACTTGAGCAGTTTCTCGGCGTAATCAAAATAGACTTGTCCGTCCTCTACAAGAGTACTGAGCTCTATCAGGGCAGAAGCTGTGATAGAGGCGGCAGATGCATCACGAGGCGTCTCCGGTGTGTTCGGGGCATCGTAGTCCCACAAAGGAATCGCATCGTCAGTCTTTACACGTTCCATGATTAATGCCGCGATATTTTGGGCTTGCTGTAAGAAGGCTGCATCTTTCGACTCACGATAACAGGATGTATATCCATATACTCCCCAAGCTTGTCCGCGCGCCCATGAGGAATCATCATTTTTCCCCTGATGCGTACATTTCATTTCTACGCTGCCATCGCTATTGTAGCTTACTACATGGTAGGACGAATGATCGTTTCTAAAGTGGTTTTTCATTGTTGTCTCAGCATGTCTCAATGCGACTTCTTTATACTTGGAATCATTCGTAAGATGATTGACGTAAAACAATAAGTCCAGATTCATCATATTATCAATAATCACAGGGAAATTCCACTTCCCAAAATCCCAGGAACGGATACAGCCTATGTTCGAGTCGAAACGACCGCACAAATTATCAGCAGTCTGTACCAATATCTGACGGATAGTGTCGGCAGGAGACAGACGGTGCGCATTACCATAACTGCAATTCACCATGAATCCGATATCGTGTGTACCTTTATAATCTTTCAACGGATATAGGTAATTCGTAAATTTCACCGCATCTTTTTTCAAGTCTTCTATACCAGTCAACTGATATGCGTACCACAAGTTTCCGGGGAAAAAACCGCTTGTCCAATCATAGATGGAACTGCAATATCTACGGCTTCCCAAGGCATCTTTCACAGGTTTCATCCGCAAGGAGTCTTTAAAAGTTACAGGCTCTCTTTGTAACTGGCTACAGAGAAAATCCATATCGTATCCCGTCCAGATGGAACGGGGCAACAAGACTGAATCCCCTACATCCGCCACTGTTTCTTCCAGTTGTTGCACAGAAGTGTCTATCGCGTTTTTCAACCAGCCGTAATCTTCCTTTGGTTGACTGGGTGAACAGCCAGAGAATCCCTGCAATGTAGCAACTGCGTAACAAAATAATAAAAATTTCTTCATAAATATATGCATATTCTATAGGTTATATCTGCTCAAATTATCATCCTTACATACAAGGATGGAGAAACAGTAAGATGTTTATACTTTCTCCATCCATTGTCAGTTCATACCCAGAAAATGAAATTACTCAAATCCCGGATTGTTTTCTCCATTCAAAGCCGCGTTCGATTGGATTTCGGCCAATGGAATGGGGTAAAGTTCATGCTTGCCTGTGGTAAAGTTGTGGCCTGCTACGTAATTGGACTTAGCCCATTTCACCGGATTCCAATCTTTACGTGCAGCATCCGTTATATATTCATCTGGTCCCGGAATCCATGATTCCATGTAGTTCTGAGCAGCTTTTAAAGATGCTTCCAGAATACCCCATCGTAGTAAATCATATTTACGTTGACCTTCGTAGCAAAGTTCAAAAGCACGTTCCCAATACAATGCTGTACGGAATCTGCCGGCATCATCACCATCCGGAATAAATGGCAAATCATACAATTTCGGAGCCTTCAACAAGCTTGAATAATTGGCTGTACTTATAGGAGTAGCACCGGCACGTACACGGACGTCATTCAATAATTTCCATGCTTCGGTTGTGTTGCCGATTTCGTTATAAGCTTCAGCTGCCATCAGAACAGCATCGGCATAACGCAACGGAGCATAATTGACGCCTGTATTGTTGGGATCCACAAAACCCGGAGCCATCCATTCTCTGCGCCATTTGCCCGGATATCTGTTCAGATTTTTGTTGATATCGGCAGAAGTATGCGATTTTTCCTGAGTTTCTTTATTTTTATTCCACTTGATAGCATAGTCCACGAAATTCACGTCACGACGTATATCCTTTATGCTTCCATCCTCATTTGACTCATAGAAAGACTTCCAATATGGTAATACCACAAAGAAAGCATTGGCACGTCCCATATAACTGCTTGTGCCGGGATAACTTCCCGGAGCATCTACAAGTGGCCCGTTGTAAGTTGCCCACACACCGGCATTGTCCTTCAAACCTTGGTTGGGTTCGAAAGCAATTTCCCAAAGAGATTCCTGATTGTCCAATATCAGCTGAGAATAGTTCTTAAACAGTTGCTCATAACCACCTGCATAAAAATCATGATAGCCTTCAGCCTTTAGAGCTTCCCATTCTTTAATCACCGCTTCAAAATATCCCTTTCGGGCAGTATCATCCGGACGGGTCAATTGACGCGATGAACGGTTCAGGCTATAACCAGCGCGTTGCAAATAGACACGCATCAGTAAAGTACGGGCAGCACCGCTACAAGGTATTTCAGAAGAAGCCACTTCACGACCTGATTTCAAATATGTTTTTGCATAGTTCAAATCTTCGATGATTTGGTCATAAATCAGCTCACGGTCGGTACGAGGTTTGGATGTATTAGCAAAACCATTCGTATATTCCGTGCTGAACGGTACATCACCAAAGAATTTCACCAGGTCGAAAGCTATGTAGGCACGGAGGAATCGAGCTTGCCCGTCAATTTCCTGCAGGTTTCTGTTTTCTGCGAAACCCGACATGGCCTCAATGCTGGCAATAGCCACATTGGCACGGTCGAGAGCTTGGTAAGCACATCTCCATACACTGGCAATCCAAGTATTAGAAGCATTGTACAGATAGTGGGATATGTCACGGCGAGTTCCGTCCGAACCGGTTCCACGCACCATGAACATATCGTCCGACCCAAAGAACGGCATGATATTTTGTCCATAATAGTCTGTAGTTTCAAGACAGTCATAGATTCCGACTACAGCCATCTGGGCTTTTCCTTCTGTCACGAAATAAGTATCTTTCTCGTAGAATGAGCTGGGCTTTTCAGTCAAGTCACAAGAAGTAACCCCTACAAGCATCATTGCGCCAAGCGCATATATCATTTTGTTTTTCATCTTATTATTCCCTTTTTTAATTCTAATTAAAATGCTACGTTCACACCAAATACGAAAGAGCGGCTTCTGGGGTAAGCACCGAAATCGACACCGGGAGTCAATGCGCTACTCATGGTAGATACTTCCGGATCGAAACCGGTATAAGGAGTCCATGTAAACAAATTATTGCCCGTTGCATACAAACGCAATTTGGTCAGGCCGATTTTATTTATCACTTTCTTGGGGAAAGTATACCCTAAAGTGATATTACTCAATTTCAAATAAGAAGCATCTTCAATGGCCCAAGAATGAATGTAGGTGTTGTTGGAACCGTTATCACCGAAATGAGCGATTGTTTTTCCCCGGTTCACTGCTGCCAGTTCTTCAGGATTCGTAATCAGTTCACCATTGGCATTAATAGTCACCCAACGATGAGCCTCATCGGCTACCGACAGAACGTTTTTATTAGTAAGGGCAGTCTTGGTATTGGTCAATTTGGTAGCATTCAATACTTCCGCACCATAGCTGTAAGTAAAGAAGATGCTCAAGTCGAAATCCTTCCAATTGAAAGTATTGTTGATACCGCCATAGAAATCAGGCAAGGCATTACCAATAATGGTCTTATCGCTTTCAGTAATTTGGTTGTCTTCACTACCGTCCACGTTCTTAAATTTCCAGTAACCTGGTTGGATATTCTTCTTGTCGCCATGATAAGGTACACCGTCCTTCAATGTATAAGTTTTGGTTGCAGCATCGTAATTAAAGTCTTCCACCTGATACAATCCGTCAGTCACATAACCGTAGAATTGTCCCAACGGTTGATTTACTCCAATCTGATGGGATGCCCCCGCACCGCTATAACCAAAGTTGGCCAGATACAACTGTACATCTTCACCTGTCAGTTTCTTAACCTTGTTCTTGTTGTGGGAGAAAGTAACCGAAGTGTTCCAAGTAAAATCTTTGGATACGATATTTGCCGTATTGATAGTCAAATCCACACCCGAATTTTGAGTTTCGCCTGCATTGATAACCATACTAGTATAACCGGAAGAGTTAGGCAGTTTGGCGTTCAGCAGCAAGTTGCTACTGCGATTGATGTAGAATTCCGGCGAGAATGTGATACGCTGGTTCAAGAAACCAAAATCAATTCCTATGTTGAATGTCTTATTTGCCTCCCATTTCAAATCGGGATTCGGCACCTGACGGGAAGCATAGCCAGCTTGTGCACCGTTGCCATTGGCAGCAGTAACAGAATTCATAAGAGCAAGACTTTGATAACTGCCAATACGATTGTTACCCGCAAGCCCATAACCGATGCGGAATTTTAAGTCGGAGAAGATTCCCAAATCCTTGATAAATTCTTCTTCGCCTAAACGCCATGCAGCCGAGAAAGCCGGAAAATACCCCCACTTGTTGTTCTTACCGAACTTGGAAGAACCGTCAGCACGGAAACTAACAGATGCCAAATATTTACCTTTATAAGCATAGTTCACACGGCCCAACCAAGAAGCAATGGCAGAATGGTTTCCACCGGAAGCGACAGACAACAGACTGCTATTGGCAAGTCCCATATTCCAATAACCAAGCGATTCGATGTCGAACCCTTTACCACTGCTGTTATTGTTGAAATAATCGGAAGCCTCAGCAGTAAAACCGGCAACAACATTCAAAGAGTGATCTTTATTGAATGTCTTGGAATAAGTCAACGTGTTTTCACCAAGCCAGTTTGTGGTTTCCTGATCGTTCATGTAAGCATATCCCTGCCCTTTATAAGAAAGAAGATTCTCTCCGGAAGTAAACTGGCGTTGTTTACGGTCGCTATATGTGTAAGTCCAAGCTGTCTTAAATTTCAAGCCGTTCAAGATTTCCCATTCCAGAAAAGCAGTACCCTGAAAATAATTACGGAATTTATCCACAACCTGATCATTAATCAGAGCTACCGGATTATTCATCTGTGCTCCATCCTTTAGCGGACCGCTAAGGCTGCCGTCTTCCTTGTAGACAGGGACCAATGGCCCAAAACCTAAAGCAGAGAACGTGACACCACCACCATCAGAACCGTTCATCTGATTGACACTGGCGTTGGAAGACGACGAACGGGAAGCATTGATAAGAGCTCCGACCGTCACCTTCTTTCCCAGTTTCTGTTCGATATTGGCACGTATGCCGGCACGATTGAAATCAGAGTTCTTCACAATACCCTGATGCATCAAGTAGTTACCAGACAAACTATAGCGTGTCGTTTCTGTTCCGCCACTTACAGACAACGAATGGCCCGTGATAGGGGCCGTACGGAACACTTCACCCTGCCAGTCGGTATTATTCAAGTTATTAGGATCTATCCACTCCGGTATTTTCAATGCTGTCGTAGGATATTTCTCCTGTGCTTCTTTCAATAAGCCATATAGTTCCTGACCATTCAGCATATCCATTTTCTTTGATACCTGCGAAAGCGAAACATAACCACTATAAGAAACGGTCGGTTTACCAGTCTGCCCACGTTTGGTCGTCACCATGATGACACCATTCGCTCCGCGGGAACCGTAAATAGAGGTAGAAGAAGCATCTTTCAATACTTCGATAGAAGTAATGTCATTCGGGTCTATCAAAGAAAGGTCACCACCGAGAACACCGTCAATCACAACCAACGGAGCATTTTCGCCTTTCAAGGAGTTACCGCCACGAATAATAATGTTAGGCGATTCACCTGGTGCAGCCACACTATTCTGTACCATCACACCGGCCATCTGTCCTTGCAAAGCCTGATCGGTACGTGATATGGACAATTTTGTCAGATCATCGCCTTTCACAGAAGAAAGAGCTCCAGTCACGTCACTTTTCTTTTGTACGCCATAACCGACCACTACCACTTCGTCTAATGCTTCGGAATCTTCTTTCAGAATAATGTTCAGAGGAGCATTGCCTTTTACTTTTACTTCCTGCGATTCAAATCCAATGTAAGAGATAACCAATGTACAACCGGCAGGAGCTTCAAAAGAAAAGTTTCCGTCTATATCGGTGACGGCACCGATTGTCGTACCTTTTACAAGGACATTAACCCCTAACAGAGGTTCACCATTCGAGTCTTTTACCACCCCTTTCACAACAGATGACTGCAAGACTTCATTCACGATAGCCGAACTTTCTGCATTCGCCCTGCCAGGCAGAGCAGCCGAAGTCAGGCACAATGTCATGCACAGAGCACAACCTTTCATGTACGTGTAATTCATAATATTGTTATTAAGATTGAAACTTTTTGTGTTTTTCTTTAGTTGCAAATGTATGAGATGGCGGTTTCGATCTATTTAAAATTTATCTCTTTTACTTTAAAATTCAGTTCTGGCAAAAAATTAAAAACCCGCATTCAAAGCGGGTTTCAGAAAATAGATACAATATTGAAAGAAAATAGATCCATTTTTTAAACCGTTTTCATAGCCACAATAACGGATGTCGGATCGGCAAGTTACGGATTACCTCATCGTTTGTCGGAAAATGTTCCAAACTTTTCCAAATTTCCAGATAAGTCCTATTAGATGTGTTACAAATACTGAATAAAAGGGCAGGCTGGGCAACCGGCCATTCATCCCAAAACATGACATCTTCGGCAAAAGGCCAGCTCGATTTATCTGCTATATACGGGAATAGCCAAGCAACCGCCTTTTGCATATTGCGACCGTCGTCCATCGAGTACTGCCACAAATCATCTTCCCCGTCCGAAAGAATATGGCAGATCGTAGCCATGGCATCCAGATTGAACAAGGAATAGCCGTACGGTTTCGTCCGTTTCAGTTCAAGCGGAAAACTGCCGTCCTCCGCCATCTGTGAAGGAAGCAGAACAGACCTGTAACGGTTCCGGCAAAAGTCGAGAATCTCCTTATCGCCGGTATATTTAGCATACTGGGCTACCTGCATCACCCAACAAGTTCCATGATTGTTTTTAGCATTCATCTCGTCTACCCCGTAAGGATGCGTTGTCAACCATTTCAGATAATCGGAAAACCAAGTACGGCTACCAGCCACATCCTCGACAGCAAGAACGCCGGCCTCTTCCATCTTGATAAGGGATTGCACGACCTCCAAGAGATGGATCGTATCGATGATACCGATCCCCCGTCCTGTCACGATCCCTTTGATCGCCTGCGCGTATTGCAGGTCTGGATTCATCCGAGTTTCGGGGGCGATGAACCAGGCGCGGATATGCTTAACCGCTTGCCGAATATATTTCTCGTCTTTCGTCACCAGCCAGGCGGAGGTCAAGTCGCCAACCAGCGAACTGAAGCGGATCATGGCATGACGGTGAGCAACAAAGTTATCGGGATTTGTCTGCCCATCCCGACGTATATAGGCACTATCCGGATTTATCGGATTGGGCCACCAATAATCGCCTTCGGAGTAGAAATCATGAATCCCTCCGGCACTCCTTTCCGCTCTATATGCAGTAATGGTCACAGGTTCTTCTGCCAAGGCTTTATCTCCACGAATAACAATTTCAGTTCGGAGTAAATCCGTCACTTCTTCCTTTAAAGAATGATCTCTCTTGCATTGGCAAAATAACAAAAAAATAACATAAAGTAATAATTTATACATGATATAGATTTTTTTTATTTTGTTGCACATATTCGGTCGGCGACATGCCGTACATCGCTTTGAAACAAGTAGCAAAATAAGCATGGGAATTGAAACCGATATTGGCAGAAACTTCAGATATGTTCATATCCGTTTCCAGCAGCATTCTTGCAGCAATCTCAAGACGTTTGTTACGGATCAAATCCACCGGCGAAAGGTCGGTTATCGCTTTCAGCTTCCTATAGAAGTTGGCACGTCCCATACCGACTCCTTTACATAGAATCTCCACATTCAACCCCGGATTGGAAAGATTCTGCTCAATCACCCCGAACAATTTTTGCATAAATGTATCGTCCGCCGATGTCGTCTCGAAACCCAATGACTCCAACGAAAATTTTTTCCCATACAATTCCTTCAACCGTTCACGAGAAGCCAAGATATTCCGAATACGACACAGCAGGACCTCCATATTGAAAGGCTTCACGATATAATCGTCCGCACCACACTGAAATCCCTCTTTGATATGCATCACCATCGATTTCGCCGTAATGATGATAACCGGGATATGTCCGGTCCGCAAATCCTGCTTGATCTCCGAACAAAGTTGCAAGCCGTCTTTTTTCGGCATCATAATATCGCTTACCACCAGATCCGGCAAGGTTTCTGCAATTTTATTGAAAGCATCTACCCCGTTCTCCGCTTCAAGCACATCGAAATAAGGTTCGAGATGTTTGCAGATATACCGACGGACATCCGGATTATCTTCGGCCAATAACAAGGTATAAAGCTGACCGGAAACAGGCAGCTGTTCCTGCATATTGTCAGGGACTTTGGATTCATCCTCAGCTACTTCAATTCCTCCATAGGGATTCCTCGCAGAAGAGTCATCTTCTGCAAATTGCTCATGAGCATATACTTCGCGGTTTACCGGAATCAAGACACGGAATACAGCCCCTTTTGGTTTGTTGTCTTCTACCCATACAACCCCTTTATGCAATTTCACGATAGAGAGTACCAGACTCAACCCTATACCAGTTCCAGCCGTATTCGACTCACTTTCATCCGTTCCCTGGTAAAAAGGGGAAAATATATGAAACTTGTCGGAATCGTCTATCCCTTTCCCTGTGTCTTCTACAGACAGACAAACATATCGAGAAGTCCCCCGAACTTCCCCACTTATCCTGCCGGGAAATTGCTCCTGCAATCCGGCAACTGAGAACAATTGCAAACGAATGGTTATCGACTCATCCGGAGCCGTATGTTTGAAAGCGTTCGACAAAAGATTGAAAAATACCTTCTCCAATAAAACACGGTCGAACCACGCATCTATTCCCGACTCATCGGATTCCAAACGAAAGATAATCCGTTCCTTGACCGCAATCTGATTAAAGGCAATATATATCTCCTGCGTAAACAGATACAGATCATTATGCGAAACACGTAGTTGCAGGTTACCACTCTGGTTCTTCCTCAGATCCATTAACTGGTTCACCAGCAACAAAAGACGCTGGGCATTTCCATAGACTAGACGCAACGAACCTTTCAGGTTCGGGTTCATATCTACCCGTTGCAACACCTCTTCCAAAGGAGACAGGATCAACATCAACGGTGTACGCAATTCATGCGAAAAATTGGTAAACATGCGTATTTTGGACTGATGGAACTCCTCCTGCCGCTGCTGCTCCTTCTGCTTTTCGACCAGGTCCTGTTCCAGCTTACGTTTCATATGCAGATAATACCAGACCACATAAAAGATGCCACCTATAATCAACAGATACAACATATAGGCATACCAGGTCTGCCAGAATGGAGTCCGAATATGAATCGACAACGACCGCCCTTCATCGTTCCAAAGACCGTCGTTATTGGAGGCGCGAACACGAAAAACATAATCTCCCGGTTTCAAGTTCGTATAGAAAGCCTCCTTTCGAGAACCAGCATCATTCCAGTCCGTATCATACCCTTCTAGCATATAAGCATATTTATTCTGATTCGGATAAAGATAGTTTAAAGCGGCATACCCAACAGAGAAGTTATTCTGATTATAATCAAGATCTATCGCCTGCGTATAATCAAGAACTTTATCGAGCAACCCCGAAGGGTCGCCGGGAACAACCGGTTTATTGTTAACCGTAAAAGAGGTCAGTACGACCGGAGGTATAAAACGGTTTTCTATCAACCGTTCAGGGTAAAAGGAGACAAGGCCGTTGCTTCCGCTGAAATAGATTCGGTCACCGGGCAATTTGATGCCGCCTTTCATGCTGAATTCATTAACTGGGATCTCGCTTCTACCCATATAATTGGTAAACTGGCGCGATTCAGGATCGTAGGCAGAAATACCGTTACCGGTACTGATCCAAAGTTTCCCGTCGTCTCCGGGAATTATCGAATTGATATTATCGTCGCTCAGCCCCTCGACGGCCGTCAACCACTCCATAATGCCTTTTTCTTCGTCAAAGCGACAAAAACCTCCACCGAAAGTACCGATCCAGATTCGCCCCTCCCTATCCTTTACGATATTACTTACCTGGTCGTTGTATAACTTCCGGGAACCTTCCTCACGAGTATTATATTTTATCAACTTATGCGTATGGGAATCGTAGAGCGCCAGTCCGCCGGTATGCATACCTACCAAATAAACACCGTCCCGTATCTCCAGGAAACTGCGTACACTTGGCAACAAGGCGAAAACAGAATCCGACGGAGCGATCCTGCCGTCCGGAAACACACGGACAATTCCCGTGTTGTCTGTCGTTCCCAACCACAATGCACCATCACTGCAACGCGTGATCGTATAAATACTAACCTCCTTATGAAAAGTATAAAAAAGAGAGAATTTCTTTGTCCGGGTATCGAATCGGTATAAAGTGCCTTTCTGCGTTCCGCACCAAACGAAATCGCCCTCCACAAACAGAGATTTGATAATATTCCGATCATTCAGAGCATTCGGCCGAGCATCCAGCAGAAAACGTTCAAACATATCTGTATTCAAATCCAGTGAAAGTAGGCCTCGCCCTTCCGAAGCAATCCACAAAGTATGGTCCGGCTGATAGGCCATCGTGGCAAAGATTCCAAACAGCTTGTCTGAACCACCCTGCAAATCGTAAAAAGTAAAACGGCTGTTCAAAGGATTACTGTAACTGACACCTCCAGCGTATGTGCCAATCCATAACGTATTCGCATTATCTACGAAAGCAGAAAAGACGGAAAAATGACTAAGGCCTCCTTTTTGTTCGTCAAAATTCGTATAGGTCGTACATGAACCGTCCACCAAGTTCAAAAGACTTAATCCGTTAAAAGTTCCGACCACTAGTTGACCATTATAAGTATTGATTGTACGAACCGAATTATTTCCCAGTCTGCCGTTCCAAGCAGTATAATGCGTAACAGCATTTGTCTCCGTGTCGATCCGGTTCAATCCACCCGAACGGGTTCCCACCCACAGACGTCCTTCGCTGTCTTCATGGATAGCAGATATATTATTATCCGTTAATGAAAAGGGAGTCGTATTTTTAAAATAATGAGACAAGAGATTCAACTTACTGTCACAGATATAAAGTCCGTTTTGTAAAGTTCCGACTAACAGATTGCCATCATGGTCTTCGTTGATAACCATAATCTGGTCACGTGGCAGTTCTCCCTCCAAGTCGTTCAAGATAAACGAATCATTCTCATAATCATACAAGTATAGACCTTTATTTGTTCCAACCCAAAAACGCTTTTGTCTATCCACATACAAGCTTGAAATCCACGTATGATAAAGGGGAGACTGCTTATAAGCAGCCATATCGTTGAGAGAATATACACGATCCACCCTCAAATCCATCCGGTTCAGACCGTTCATCGTGCCTACCCACAAGTTTCCACGGTCATCTTCAGCCAATGCTGTCACATGATTACTGGACAAGCTTAATGAGTCGCCATTACTATGTTTATACACGACAAAAGAATTACCGTCATAACGATTCAAGCCGTTACGCGTGGCAAACCACATGAAACCGCTCTTATCCTGATGTATTTTCAAGACGGAAAGCTGCGACAAACCTTCTTCCATTTTTAAAGAAGAAAAAGAAAAAGGTGAAACAGCCCCATTCAGCAAGGCACTAAAGCAACAAAGCAAAAGAGTGATCAAATATGTTTTCCTCATAACGTAAAAGCATTACGCTACAAAGATACAAAAACAGATCAAATGCCCAGTCCTGTCACAAACAGAAAACGTATTCCGTCCTCGGATCCTGCAAAACCAACGTATTTATCCCACTGTTTTCATTATGCAAAATAACATTTGAATGGAATCAATTGTTTACTTATTAACATATATGCTTTAAACAAGGGATAAATATCCGGCAACCCCTTCCGCACACCGTTCACCATCAATAGCAGCAGAGACGATTCCGCCTGCATAGCCGGCGCCTTCTCCACAAGGAAAAAGACCTTTCAAGGTTATATGCTGGTAGCTTTCCTTGTCGCGCAAGATACGGACGGGCGAAGAGGTCCGGGTTTCCACCCCGATCATCACCGCGTCATTGGTCAGGAAGCCTCTGGATACTTTACCGAAATGGCGGAAGCCC
>ERZ780139.1725-NODE-1725-length-18037-cov-3.900011_pt1 | contig 18037 bp, 9 predicted proteins | sample MGYA00511476_ERZ780139 | MGnify/ENA primary metagenome ERZ780139 (study PRJEB29588, sample SAMEA2158190) | human gut metagenome | biome: human gut; feature: human-associated habitat; material: faeces | place: Denmark | collected 2008/2010 ... | reverse complement strand
TTAATCTTTAAATTTAATAATTTATAAAAATGACTTCTATGAAGAACCTATCAAAAGTTTTTCTGCTATGTTTCATCACATTGTTTGCGTTTGTAGCGCAATCTATGGGACAAGGAAAAAACATTACCGGTCAGGTAGTGGATGCTCTAAATGAAAGTATGCCTGGTGTCAATGTACAAGTAAAAGGTACTACTAATGGGACAATTACCAACATTGATGGAAAATTCTCCATTTCCGTTCCAAACTCAAAATCAGTGTTGGTCTTTACTTTTATCGGTTATTCCAAACAAGAAATAGTGGTTGGAAATCAGACTAAAATTAACGTTCAATTAAAAGAGGATGCACAAAATTTGGATGAAGTAGTTGTTGTTGGTTATGGAACGGCTAAAAAGAGCGATTTAACAGGCGCTACAGCCAGTCTTCGTCCTGATGCGAATGATGCTTCAAAAGCTGTATCTATTGACGGGCTATTGCAAGGTAAGATTGCAGGTTTAAATGTAACAGCTTCAATGTCTACTCCGGGTGCTGCTTCTTCTGTCACTATTCGTGGTGCTAACTCATTACGTGGAGATAATCAGCCGTTATATGTGATTGATAATGTGCCGCAAGCATCTACTGGTGAGTTTGCCGAGTCTGCTGTGGGAGGTGGTGACTTCCAAATAGCTCAAGATCCGTTGAGTGCAATAAATCCTAATGATATTGAGGATATTACCGTCTTGAAAGATGCTTCTGCTACTGCGATTTATGGTTCTCGTGGTGCCAATGGCGTAATTCTTATTACAACTAAAAAGGGAAAGGCCGGAAAGGCAAAAGTAAATGTCACAGCGAACTTTACGATAGCTAATGCACGTAACTTGCACGATATGTTAAATTTGGAAGAGTATGCCGATTACACTAATTCTAAATTAGACCAACCGCGATATTATCTGCAACCTAATGGTGAAATGCGTTACGTATTTAGTGGTAATGAATCCGCTTATCAGGCAGATCCGAATAATCCGGAATTATATAAGGTTATTACCTATCGCAACTGGCAAAAAGAAGCATATACATCAGCTTTCTCACAGGTCTACTCGGCTTCTGTCAGTGGAGGAACTGCCGGTATGAAATATTATATCTCCGGTAACTTTAAGGATATTAATGGTATCGTAGAAAATACAGGAATAAAACAGGGTGACTTGCGTGCTAATTTAACTGCTGAATTATCTAAAAAAGTAACTTTAAATTTGATATTGAGCGGTTCATTAAAGCAGAATGATATGATGACGGGCGGTAATACAACCGGAGGCGTTGCCGGATCTTTGGCTCGTACGGTTCTTGATACAGCTCCTTATATTGTTCCTGATGATGATCCGGGTGCTTTGGAATCAAAAATGAATGTATTTAGTTGGGTAAATGATTATGATGATATTACTAATAATAAGACATTTAACGGAAGCTTGAATCTGAATTGGAACATTAATAAATATTTCTCGTATAGTCTGCGTGCAGGGGGGAATATAATTGTCAATGACCGTAAACGTTGGTATGGGATTCAGTTACCTCCGGGAGAAAATGTGAAGGGTTTACTGGCAATCAGTAATGTCAATAAGTCTAATTATACAGTGGAAAACCTGTTAAACTTTAATATGGACTTGACTAAGGATTTTCGTCTGTCGGCAACAGCGGGTATCACTTATGATGAATATCATTTTCTGACAGAGAATGTTTCAGGCAATACTTTTTCTATCTATGACTTACGTACTAAAGGATTGTCTAATGCAGGAAAAGTGGATGTAAAACAGCCTATACAAAAAGATTATCAATTACTTTCATATTTAGGACGTGTTAATTTATCTGCTTATGATAAGTACTTGTTGACGGCTTCATTGCGTGCTGACGGATCCAGTAAATTTAAAAAGGGTAATCGTTGGGCATATTTCCCGTCTTTCTCATTAGCATGGCGTATGGAACAGGAAGCTTATATGAAGAGCATTGATTGGCTAAGTCAGTTGAAGGTACGTGTTGGTTATGGTGAGACAGGTAATCAGGGTATTGATCCATATCAGTCTCTATCTATTTATGAAAATAAGGTGGACTATGCTGATGGAGATGGGAATAAACTGACGTCTATGCAAATCAAAAGTCTGCAAAATGAGGGTTTGAAGTGGGAACGTACTTCTTCGTGGAATGTTGGTCTTGACTTTGGTTTCTTTAATGGTCGCCTGAATGGTGCATTTGATTATTACCGTAAAAACACAAAAGATTTGTTGGTTGAGCGTGCTCTGCCATATTCCAGTGGATTTGCAACAGTGATGATAAATGAAGGCTCGTTGTTGAATAAAGGTTTTGAGTTTAGTTTAAATGCTGATATTATTCGCAGTAACGGGTGGAAGTGGAATGTAGGCGGAAATATTGGTTTCAACAAGACTACGATTGAGAATTTAGGTTTGGAAGTTTCTGATATAGGTTCCTTGAAAGGAGTACGTGGTTATTTAGGTAAGACGATTGGCGATCATTTTGGACCTGCAAATGTTTTTATTGAGGGTGAGGCTCCGGGACTATTTTTCGGTTATAAGACACAGGGAATTATTCAGGAAGAAGATGTTGTTGATGGCAAAGTAGGATATATCTCATCAGATGGTTCTACCAAATATTACACTTCATCTGTTGGAAATGATATGGCAGCTGGTAATATTAAATGTGTGGATGTGAATGAAGATGGTATAGTAGATCCTAATGACATGGTTGTGATAGGTGATCCGAATCCTGATTTCACCTATGGTTTCCAGACACGTTTGGAATGGAAGAATCTCTCTCTCTCTGCTTCTTTTACAGGTGTTTATGGTAATGATATTCTGAATACAAATATCCGTTACGAACAGACTCCTTCCAGACAGGCTGGAAACTTGAGAAAAGATGCTTATTATAATGCCTGGACTCCGGAGAATCGTTCTAATTTATATCCGTCGTCTACTTCAAATGTAAAAGGTGTTGTTTATGATCGTTATGTAGAAGATGGAAGTTATTTGCGTTGTTCAGATATTACGCTGAATTATATTTTGCCTAAAGCGTGGATGACTAAGATTGGGTTCCAGAATACCAGTATTTTTGCTTCAGTAAAGAATGCATTTGTTATAACCAATTATAGTGGATATGATCCGGAGGTAAATAGCTTTGCATTTGATGGCCTGCGTCGGGGTATTGATATGAATGCTTTTCCAAATATGCGTTCTTTTGTGTTTGGCTTGAATGTAACCTTTTAATTTACAATAAATGATTATGAAAATGAAGAAATTTACCTATATATTTTTATTAGCAAGCTGCTTATTATTGGCTTCTTGTGAATCGTGGTTAGATGAAGACCCGCAATATACTTTGAATACACAAATTCAGTTTTCTACTTCTGAAAAGGCACGTGCAGCATTATATGGATGCTATGGTTATTTTGCATTGACTAGTGGAGGATATGGTCAGCATTGGCAAGAAATTCCGGTACGATATAGTGGTTTCGGATGGGCACAGACTAATGGGGGTACAAATGATATGTGTGGATGGCTGCAATGTGACTATACAGATGATCTGTTGACAAATGCATGGTATGTAATGTATAAAGTAATTAATGAAACGAATGCATTTATAGCCAACGTAGAAAGTACTTCTTTGGAGGATAAAGACGAAATGGCTGCAGAGGCTCATTTCTTGCGTGCCTTGTCTTATTATAACCTTGCAATATGTTGGGGAGATGTACCCTTGAAGACAACTCCTTCTTCTCATGACGGCGTAGCTGTACCTCGTTCCTCGCGTTTAGAGGTGTTGGATGTGGTACGGACTGACTTGGAATTTGCTGCGAAATATTTGCCGGAAACAAATTCTGACGGATTTCCAACCAAATGGGCTGCAGAAGCATATTTAGGTAAGTTATATCACACTTTAGGCTGTTTGGGTGATGCTACGGCTTGGGAAAAGGCAAAGACCTATTTTGAAGGAGTGAAAGGTAAATATGATCTGGAATCGAAATTTTCTAATTTATTTGTTGATAAGATTAAAGGTTCTAAAGAGTCTATATTTCAACTGGGATTTCAAGTGAATGGTGACTTGTCTTCTTTTAACAGAGGATCTTGGGTGTTTAATCCTGCTGCATCATCGTATGGTAAGAGCTTTCATAGAGTGAAGTGTACGAAAGCATTTTATGATTTCTTTGCGGGAACCTATTGGGGAGATCCTCGTATTGAGACTACATTTATGGCAAAATGGAGAAAATGTACAAACAATGTCGGACCTGTAGCTCAAGTAGAGCCTGTACCGTCTGCCCGTGACTCTACTTATGAATATCCTTATTTCACTTATGATAGCGGTATAAAACCTGCAGGTTGGAAAAATAACAAGTTGTTAGTTGGTAGAATTCCTTATGAGTTATTGACTAATAAAGAGAATCCGAGTGCGGATGAAATTTTGGCTATCACAAATGATGAAACCAAATTTGATGAGAAATATCGCAAAGGATTGAAGGATTTTTTGAATGTATGTACTGCGGCGGGTAGGACAGGAGAAAGAGCAGCATGGCCTCATTTTGCAAAAGCTTTTGATATGAATATGGCCGGTATTGCCAGTCATAAGAATCTAATTTTATATCGTTATGCAGATTTATTATTGATGTTGGCTGATGTCTATAATGAATTGGATAGAAAAGACGATGCAATTAATACAGCAGATATCGTGTTGGCACGTGCACGTAAGTCAGGAATTAAGGTTTCGGCACAACCAGCCAAATGGGAATCAACATTAACAAAGGAGCAAGTACGTGAAAAGATATTCTTTGAAAGACTTTTTGAAGGTGCCGGTGAAACTGAAATGTATCAAATGATGCGTTTACGTGGAACTGAATATTTGAAAAAAGCACTTACTGTGAATAATAATCACTCAATAACTAAAAAGTGGCAGGAAAATAATCCTAATGCAACGGGAGTTTGGGGAGAACGCATTTATAATAATGGAAATTTGAATGATGAGACTTTTTTGAAAAAGAATCTGTTGTTCCCCATTCCGCGTGATGAAATGAATACTAATATAGCTATTACGGAAAATAACTTCGGCTATTAAAAATAGTAGTTATAATAGGTTGTTTTAGATTTCCCGAATGCAGAGGAGGAGTGTTTCTGCTCTTCATTCGGGTTTTCTTTTATAAATAGAAATCGTTGTATATATTTTCTTGGATTTGCAGGATTGGGAATGAGCTGTAAATCGTGTTTTTACCATTTTTCTTTCTGAAACAGGTAGAAATGGAGAATATTGGAAATTAATTGGTTATTTGTGAACATGGATTTTGTTGACGGGGCTCTACCTTTGTCACTACAATCTAATATAAAGTTGTTTTATGGAAAAATTGCAACCAAACTTATTCTTTCCTTTTGCAGGAGTAGCAGCTGTAGCTTCCTTTGCTTCCTGTTCAAACAAGCAAAAGCCTGTGGAACAGAAACCTTTGAATATCGTCTACATTATGACAGACGACCACACAGCTCAAATGATGAGCTGTTATGACACACGCTACATGGAAACACCCAATCTCGACCGTATTGCTGCCGATGGTGTACGCTTTACTCAAAGTTTTGTAGCCAATTCATTAAGCGGTCCTAGTCGTGCCTGCATGATAACAGGTAAACATAGTTGTGCTAATAAATTCTATGATAATACCACTTGCGTATTCGACAGTTCGCAACAGACTTTTCCGAAGCTGTTGCAGAAAATCGGTTATCAGACAGCACTGGTAGGTAAATGGCATCTTGAAAGTTTGCCTTCCGGTTTTGATTACTGGCAGATTGTCCCCGGACAAGGCGACTACTACAATCCGGATTTCATCACACAGAACAATGACACTATCCAAAAACATGGATATATCACGAACCTTATCACTGACGACGCCATTGACTGGATAGAAAACAAACGCAATTCGGAGAAACCTTTCTGTCTTTTGATTCACCATAAGGCTATTCACCGTAATTGGTTGGCAGATACTTGCAACCTGGCTTTGTACGAAGATAAAACCTTCCCGCTACCGGACAATTTCTTTGACGATTACGAAGGACGCCCTGCCGCTGCCGCACAAGAGATGAGTATTATGAAAGACATGGACATGATTTATGACCTCAAAATGCTTCGTCCCGACAAAAAGACCCGTCTGAAATCCTTATATGAGAAATATATTGGTCGTATGGATGAAGCACAACGTGCTGCATGGGACAAATTCTACACCCCAATAATAGACGACTTCTATAAACAGAACCTGCAAGGCAAGGAACTAGCCAACTGGAAATTTCAGCGTTATATGCGCGATTATATGAAGACGGTGAAGTCGCTGGACGACAATGTTGGTCGTGTACTCGACTACCTGAAAGAGAAAGGATTACTGGATAACACACTTGTTGTCTATACTTCCGACCAAGGATTCTACATGGGCGAACACGGTTGGTTCGACAAACGTTTCATGTACGAAGAATCCATGCGTACACCACTCATCATGCGTCTGCCGAAAGGATTCGACCGTAGGGGCGACATCACCGAAATGGTTCAGAACATCGATTATGCACCTACCTTCCTCGAATTGGCAGGAGCAGAGATTCCTTCAGACATACAAGGTGTATCCCTCGTCCCCTTGCTGAAAGGCGAACATCCGAAAGATTGGCGGAAGGCTCTCTACTATCATTTCTACGAATATCCCGCTGAACACATGGTGAAACGTCATTATGGTGTACGTACGGAACGCTATAAACTGGTTCATTTCTATAATGACATTAACTGGTGGGAACTCTACGACCTGCAGGCAGACCCGTCGGAAATGCACAACCTCTACGGACAACCTGAATATGAACCGGTAGTGAAAGAACTAAAAGAAGAAATGCTGAAACTTCAGGAGCAATACAATGATCCTGTCCGCTTCTCACCGGAGAGAGACAAGGAATAATACCAATGTACATACGCCATGAAAAAATACATCTTAATCATTCTCATACTGCTTTCGCCACTGACAGCGTTTTTGCAGGCTGATAACTTAACATCCCCTTTAATTTCAATAGTACCACGCCCGACACAGATTGTGCCGGGCCGTGGCAACTTCACCTTTTCAGCCCAAACGGTGTTTGCGGTAGAAAGTCAGGAACAAGCCGTGATTGCTCGCAATTTTATTGACTTGTTTACTCGTGCTGCCGGAATAACTCCTGCTTTGAATGTCGGGCGTGAAGAGGGACAAGTCCGTTTTGTGACGGATTCTTCTTTAAAAAGTGAAGCCTACTTACTGGAGATTACGCCGGAACAGATACTCATTAAAGCTTCGGATACAAAAGGCTTTTTCTATGCCCTGCAATCTATCCGCCAACTTCTGCCGGCTGCCATAGAATCGGAACAACCGGTCCGGAATGTCGATTGGAGAGTTCCGGCAATGACGGTTCAGGATGAACCCCGTTTCGGTTTCCGCGGATTACTGTTGGATCCGGTACGTTGTTTTATCCCTAAAAAGAATGTACTGCGAATCATTGACTGTATGGCGATGCTGAAAATAAACAAACTTCATTTTCATCTGACAGACGATAACGGCTGGCGGATTGAAATAAAGAAATACCCCCGTTTGACGGAAATAGGAGCGTGGAGAGTAGACCGTACAGATGTGCCTTTCCACTCACGTCGTAACCCGGAACGGGGAGAACCTACTCCGATAGGCGGTTTCTACACGCAGGAGGACATCCGGGAAATTGTAGCTTATGCAGCCGACAGACAGATAGAAGTCATTCCCGAAATAGATGTACCGGCACACAGTAACTCTGCTCTGGCTGCTTATCCCCAGCTTGCCTGTCCGGTTGTGAAAGACTTTGTCGGTGTACTTCCCGGACTGGGAGGACGAAATTCCGAGATTATCTACTGTGCGGGAAATGATAGCGTATTTACATTCTTGCAAGATGTTTTTGACGAAATTCTAGAGCTTTTCCCTTCTCGCTATATTCATGTTGGTGGAGATGAGGCGCGAAAGACAAACTGGGAGAAATGCCCGCTTTGCCAAAAACGGATGAAAAAACAGCGTTTGGCCAATGAAGAAGATTTGCAGGGTTACTTCATGAAACGTATCAGTGATTATCTGCGTAAGAAAGGTCGTGAAGTGATTGGCTGGGATGAGTTGACAAACAGCTCTTTTCTTCCTGAAGAATCTATTATCCTAGGCTGGCAGGGAATGGGTACGGCTGCTCTGAAAGCTGCCGAAAAGGGACATCGTTTTATCATGACTCCGGCGCGTGTCTTATACTTGATTCGTTATCAGGGACCGCAATGGTTTGAACCGGTAACCTATTTTGGCAACAATACCCTGAAAGATGTTTTCGATTACGAACCTGTACAGAAGGATTGGAAACCGGAATATGAGTCTTTGTTAATGGGAGTACAGGCTTGTATGTGGACAGAGTTCTGTAATAAACCCGAAGATGTGGATTATCTTTTGTTTCCCCGCCTGGCCGCTTTAGCAGAAGTGGCATGGACGCCCGCAGGAACGAAGGACTGGTCTGGATTCTTGAAGCGGATGGACGCATACAACGCGCATATTGCGGAAAAAGGAATTGTCTATGCCCGTTCAATGTATAACATACAACAGACGGTGACATCAGTGGACGGACATTTGGAAGTGAATTTGGAATGTATCCGCCCGGATGTAGAGATTCATTATACACTGAACGGAAGTAATCCGGCAATGTCTTCTCATCGTTACGACGGACCTATCCGTGTGACGAAGACACAAATGGTGAAAGCCGCTACCTTTATGAACGGCAAGCAAATGGGAGAAACTTTAGACTTGCAACTCACATGGAACAAAGCTACGGCAAAACCTTTGCTTGGCAATAAGAAGAACGAAATGTTGTTAGTCAACGGATTGCGGGGAAGCCTGAAATATACTGATTTTGAATGGTGTAACTGGAATCAAAATGATTCTATATCTTTCACGATAGATTTGCAGGGGCGGGAGATTTTGAATAAATTTGCCATCGGTTGCATTACGAATTATGGAATGGGAGCACATAAACCGAAGATGATTCGCGTAGAAGTTTCCGATGACAATCGAACCTACCATACTATGGGAGAATTGAACTTCTCTCCGGAAGAAATCTATCTGGAAGGAACTTTTAGAAATGACTATTCGATAGATATGGGCGGAGTATCTGCCCGTTATGTCCGAGTGACGGCGGAAGGTGCGGGGATATGTCCCGACGAGCATGTCCGTCCCGGTCAGGAAGCGAGAGTCTATTTTGATGAAGTGATTATAGAATAGTAATCAAATAGTTAAAAACAGCAATTAAGTGTTCTTGCAGAATAATCTTATATTATTAGAGACGGATTACACGAATTTCACGGTTTTTAGAATGATGAGTATATAAAATAATAGCGTCAATCAGCTTAATCTGTGCCTAATTTATTATATAAACCAATTATGATGACATGCTTATGAATATTAGCTTAAAGAAACGAACTCTTTTAGTTCTATTGTCAGGACTGACTGCTACTTTCACTTTAGCGCAACAACAACCGTTGCCCGAATGGCAAAGCCAGTATGCGGTGGGACTGAACAAACTCGCTCCTCACACATACGTATGGCCTTACGCCAACGCTTCCGACATTGAAAAGCCGGGAGGGTATGAACAGTCTCCTTTTTATATGAGTCTCAATGGAAAGTGGAAATTCCATTGGGTGAAGAATCCCGATAATCGTCCGAAGGACTTTTACCAACCTTCTTATTATACAGGAGGATGGGCGGATATCAATGTGCCCGGTAACTGGGAACGCCAGGGGTATGGCACGGCTATCTATGTCAACGAAACGTATGAGTTTGATGATAAAATGTTCAACTTCAAGAAGAATCCGCCGCTGGTGCCTTATGCAGAGAATGAAGTCGGCTCCTACCGACGTACCTTCAAAGTGCCTGCCGACTGGAAAGGACGCAGGGTAGTACTGTGTTGTGAAGGAGTCATTTCTTTCTATTATGTATGGGTGAATGGAAAATTACTTGGCTATAATCAGGGATCAAAGACGGCTGCCGAATGGGATATTACAGATGTCCTCAATGAAGGCGAAAATGTGGTTGCTTTGGAAGTGTATCGCTGGAGTTCGGGTGCTTATCTGGAATGTCAGGATATGTGGCGTTTGAGTGGTATCGAACGTGACGTGTATCTTTACAGTACTCCCAAACAGTACATTGCGGATTATAAACTGAATGCTTCTTTAGAAAAAGAGAAATACAAAGATGGTATTTTCGGACTTGAAGTGACCGTAGAGGGACATTCTGCTATATCTGGAGCTACTTCTATTGCTTATACCCTGAAAGACGCCGATGGCAAAACTGTCCTGCAGGATGCTATCCGGATAAAATCCCGCGGATTGAGCAATTTTATCACGTTTGATGAAAAGAATATTCCCGATGTAAAGGCTTGGAGTGCAGAGCATCCTCATCTTTACACATTAATACTCGAACTGAAGGATGAACAAGGCAAGGTAACCGAACTGACTGGTTGTGAAGTCGGCTTCCGTACCTCGGAAATCAAAGACGGACGTTTCTGCATCAACGGCGTTCCGGTATTGGTGAAGGGAACCAACCGACACGAGCATTCTCAACTGGGACGTACCGTGAGCAAAGAACTGATGGAACTGGACATCAAACTGATGAAACAGCACAATATCAACATGGTGCGTAACTCGCATTATCCGACTCACCCTTACTGGTATCAGCTTTGCGACCGCTACGGATTGTACATGATTGATGAGGCAAATATCGAATCCCACGGAATGGGATATGGGGCTGCTTCTCTTGCCAAAGACACTACCTGGCTGACTGCGCACATGGACCGCACCCACCGGATGTATGAACGTTCCAAGAATCATCCCGCTATCGTCATCTGGTCGTTGGGAAATGAAGCCGGCAACGGAATCAACTTCGAGCGTACCTACGACTGGCTGAAATCGGTAGAAAACACTCGTCCCGTGCAATACGAACGTGCCGAATTGAACTATAATACGGATATTTACTGCCGTATGTACCGCAGTGTGGACGACATCAAAGCATATCTTGCGAAGAAAGACATCTATCGTCCTTTCATTCTTTGCGAATATCTTCATGCGATGGGCAACAGTTGCGGCGGATTGAAAGAATACTGGGATGTATTTGAAAACAATCCGATGGCACAAGGTGGCTGCGTTTGGGACTGGGTGGACCAGTCATTCCGCGAAATAGATAAAAACGGTAAATGGTATTGGACGTATGGCGGTGATTACGGGCCGGAAGGAATCCCGAGTTTCGGTAACTTCTGCTGTAACGGTTTGGTAGGCGCCAATCGTGAACCGCATCCGCATTTGCTTGAAGTAAAGAAAGTATATCAGAATATAAAAGCGACTTTGGCGGGTCAAAAGAATCTGACTATCCGTGTCAAGAACTGGTATGACTTCTCTAATCTGAATGAGTATGTACTGAACTGGAATGTGACGGCAGACAATGGCAAGATCTTGGCAGAAGGTACGAAAACGATTGATTGTGCACCGCACGCTACCGTAGATGTAGCTTTAGGCGCTGTCAAACTTCCGAATACAATTCGTGAGGCTTATCTGAATATCAGCTGGACGCGTCGTGAAGCATCTTCAATGATCGATAAGGACTGGGAAGTGGCATACGATCAGTTCGTGCTTGCCGGTAATAAGAATTATACAGGTTACCGTCCGCAAAAAGCAGGTGAAACGACTTTCACTGTTGACAAGCAAACAGGGGCGCTGACTTCATTGAACCTGAATGGCAAAGAATTATTAGCTGCTCCGCTGACATTGAGCCTTTTCCGCCCGGCAACGGATAATGACAACCGGGATAAGAACGGTGCACGTCTGTGGCGTAATGCAGGATTGGATAATCTGACCCAAAAGGTCGTTTCACTGAAAGAGGGCAAGACTTCGACCACTGCCCGGGTGGAAATTCTAAATGCGAAAGCGCAAAAGATAGGAACTGCCGACTTTGTTTATTCATTGGATAAAAACGGTGCGCTGAAAGTTCTTACTACTTTCCAGCCCGACACGACCATCGTGAAATCAATGGCACGCCTGGGACTGACATTCCGTGTATCGAACACCTACGATCAGGTTTCTTACCTCGGACGTGGAGAGAATGAAACATACATTGACCGCAATCAGTCCGGCAAAATCGGTGTATATCAGACCACACCGGAACGGATGTTTCATTATTATGTTGCTCCGCAATCTACGGGCAACCGCACCGATGTACGTTGGGCGAAGTTGGCAAATACTTCCGGCGAAGGCCTCTTTGTAGAATCAAATCGTGCTTTCCAGTTTAGTATCATTCCTTTCTCGGATGTATTATTAGAGAAGGCCCGCCATATCAATGAACTGGAACGCGATGGATTGCTGACAGTGCATCTGGATGCTGAACAGGCAGGTGTGGGAACGGCTACTTGTGGTCCCGGAGTATTACCGCAATACTTGGTTCCATTAAAGAAACAGAGTTTTGAATTTACCCTTTATCCGGTGAAATAGATACTAAATCAATAGGTTATTTAGATTATATATAAAGGTGGGGGTTACACTGATTGAATGGGATATCGTAAGAAAGTATTCCATGAGAATCGTGAAATCCGTACCTTTATTTTATTTTTGTAAAACTGCAATAATTTATAGGCTATGAATAAACTACTAATCTCTCTCTTATTGTCTTTTACCCTTATCGGTGGAGTGCAGGCACAGAAAAAAGAAAACTACTACGTGAAGCATGTTGAATTTCCTCAAGATGCAACGCTCGAACAGAAAGTCGATATGGCAGCGCGGTTGGTACCCACTCCGCAACAATATGCTTGGCAACAAATGGAACTGACCGCTTTCCTTCATTTTGGCATCAACACTTTTACCGGACGTGAATGGGGAGACGGAAAAGAAGATCCTGCACTCTTTAATCCTTCAGAACTCGATGCTGGACAATGGGTGAAGAGTTTGAAAAATGCAGGTTTCAAAATGGTTATTCTGACCGCAAAGCATCACGACGGTTTCTGCCTGTGGCCTACAGCTACAACGAAACATTCTGTAGCCTCTTCTCCTTGGAAGAACGGACAGGGGGATGTCGTAAAAGAACTTCGGAAAGCCTGCGATAAATATGATATGAAGTTCGGCGTCTATCTTTCTCCGTGGGATCGGAATGCGGAATGTTATGGAGACTCTCCCCGTTACAATGAATTTTTTGTCCGTCAATTGACAGAATTGCTCACCAATTATGGTGAAGTGCACGAGGTATGGTTCGACGGAGCGAATGGGGAAGGCCCGAACGGAAAAAAACAAGTGTATGACTGGGACGCTTTCTATAAAACCATCCAACGCCTTCAACCGAAAGCAGTAATGGCGATTATGGGAGACGATGTCCGTTGGGTAGGAAATGAAAGAGGGCTGGGACGCGAAACGGAATGGAATGCCACCGTACTGACTCCGGGAATTTATGCCCGCTCGACAGAAAACAACAAACGTCTGGGTGTCTTTAGCAAAGCGGAAGATTTAGGAAGCCGCAAAATGCTGGAGAAAGCTACGGAATTATTCTGGTATCCTTCGGAAGTGGATGTGTCCATCCGTCCGGGATGGTTCTATCATGCGGAAGAAGACGCGAAAGTGAAATCCTTGAAACATCTGTCGGATATTTATTTCCAGTCGGTAGGATATAACTCCGTGCTTTTATTGAATATACCGCCCGACCGCAAAGGCTTGATTAATGAAGCGGACGTGAATCGTCTGGAGGAATTTGCAGCTTACCGTGAACAGATATTTGCCGATAACCGGGTGAAGAAAGGGAGAAACTACTGGAATGCCATTTCGGGCAGTGAAGCCGTTTATTCTTTGGAACCGGGTTCGGAAATTAACTTAGTGATGCTTCAGGAAGATATCACAAAAGGACAGAGAGTGGAGTCTTTCGTTGTAGAGGCTTTGACTGATAACGGTTGGAAAGAAGTAGGCAAGGGTACGACAATCGGATATAAACGTATGCTGCGTTTCCCGGTCGTGAAAGCCAGTCAGTTACGGGTGAAGATTGACGAATGTCGTCTGACTGCTCATATTAACCAAGTGGCCGCTTATTATGCAGCTCCTTTGCAGGAAGTGGTTCAGGGTGAAGATTGGAATAATCTGCCTCGTGCCAGCTGGAAACAAGTCGCTGATTCTCCGTTGACGATTGACTTGGGCAAATCGGTGACATTAGCCAGCTTTACTTATGCCCCTTCGAAAGCGGAAGCGAAACCGACGATGGCTTTCCGTTATAAATTCTTTGTGAGCATGGACGGAAAGCACTGGAAGGAAGTTCCTGCCAATGGTGAGTTCAGTAATATCATGCACAACCCGCTGCCGCAAACGGTCACTTTCGGGCAGAAAGTACAGGCGCGTTATATTAAGTTGGAGGCTACTACACCTACCGCAACAACCGCGAAAGTAGGAATGGATGAAATAGGAGTGATAACAACTCCCTGATGGGATTGTTATCGCTGAAAGATATGCTTAGAGAATAGCAGTGAAGACTGGCAGTCCCGATTTCTTGTGAATCGGACGCCAGTCTTTTTTTCTAAACCAAATGAATCTTTTGCTGTTATTAATAAAAAAGGACAGAAGTTATGCTTGTACTAGATTTAGGAAAATGGATGAACAAAATCCTGATAGATTGGGGAATAGACCCGACAGTTGCCGACCGTTTTGATGAGACTATTATTGCTGTGCTGATGATAGCAATTGCTATCGGTCTGAATTATCTCTGCCAGGCGATTCTTATAGGAGGAATGAAGCGGTACACCCGTCGGAAACCGCACCTTTGGAATACGTTGCTGATGAAGCGCAAAGTGTTTCACAACCTGATTCATACGGTTCCGGCTTTTCTGGTTTATTCTTTACTGCCAATGGCTTTTATTCGTGGCAAGGACTTATTGCTTATTTCCCAGAAAGCTTGTGCCGTTTACATAATCTTTTCTTTGCTGTTGGCCATTAATGGGATTCTATTGATGATAATGGATATCTACGACGGGAAGGAGTCAATGAAGAACCGTCCGATGAAAGGATTCATTCAGGTGTTGCAGGTACTTTTGTTCTTTGTCGGAGGAATTGTAATTATTGCTATTATCGTGAATAAGTCTCCGGCCAGCTTGTTTGCCGGATTAGGTGCTTCGGCAGCTATTCTGATGTTGGTGTTCAAGGATTCCATATTGGGTTTTGTAGCAGGCATTCAGCTGTCTGCCAATGATATGGTTCGTCCCGGAGACTGGATTACGCTTCCTTCCGGCGCAGCTAATGGTACGGTGCAGGAGATTACGTTGAATACAGTCAAAATTCAGAACTTCGATAATACGATCTCTACCGTTCCGCCTTATACTCTGGTCAGCAGCCCCTTTCAGAACTGGCGGGGAATGGTGCAATCGGGAGGACGAAGGGTGATGAAGAATATAACCCTGGACTTGACTACCCTCCAATTCTGTACGCCGGAAATGCTCGACCGTTATCGAAAAGAAATACCTTTAATGGCAGATTATCAACCCGAGGCAGGAGTCGTGCCTACCAATTCGCAGGTTTATCGGGTGTATATCGAGCGGTATCTTTGTAGCCTGCCTGTGGTGAATCAGGATTTGGATTTGATTATCAGTCAGAAAGAGGCTACCATGTACGGAGTACCTATTCAGGTTTATTTCTTCTCCCGCAATAAGGTCTGGAGAGAATACGAGCGCATTCAGTCCGATATTTTCGATCATTTGCTGGCAATAGTCGGCAAGTTCGATTTAAAGCTCTACCAGTATTCCGATTAATACAGTAGGCGGAATTCCGCCCATACGGGCAGGTGGTCACTGTATCCCCCTTGATATTTCATGCCGTAGTAGGTGCGGAAGGGTTGTTCGTCGCCGTATTTCCGGTCTTCGGTCAGAAGGAAAGGAGCACGGAACACATCGGCTTTCTCCTCTGCGGTGTATAAGGGAGAACCTGGCATCAGCAGGCTGCCGGAAAGAATGATATGGTCGAGCAGTCCCCATTCCCCCTGATATTTGTAGCTGCCGAAATGCTTGTTGTCAATGCCTTTTCTTGCTAAAAGATGGTAAAGCATCCGGGAATCCAAAGAGTCCGTTTCTGTGGGCGGTATTCCGGCTTTCAGTATCTTCCGTATGGATTTGTTGTCGGGATAGTCGTTGAAATCTCTCATAATGATGATTTGGGGGCGGGTGCGGATCCGGAGCAGGCTGTCTGTTGTGTCTTTCAATCTTTGTGCTGCTGCCAGGCGGTACGGTTCGGACGCTTTTGCCCCGCCGGACCGGGACGGAAAATGCACGACAAATACGTCCAAAGTATCGGAGTTTAAAAGCTGTCCGCTGACGTGGAGAATATCGCGTGTGGGGCGGCTGTTTCTGCGAGGTTTCATTACCGGATAGCTTCGGTTCGAAAGTAATTTGAAGATGCCTCTTTGATAGAGCAGCGCCACATTGATGCCCCGTTCGTCGGGAGAGTGAGTGATTACATAGCGGTAGCCGGCCTCACGCAGGACGGAGTAGCGGGTAAGGTCGCGTAGCACACTGTCGTTCTCCACTTCACAGAGGGCAACCAGTGCGGGTGGTGTCCATTTGCCTGCGGCAATGATGACACGTGCAATGGCATTCAGTTTCTTTTTGTATTTGGTATAGTTCCAGCGCCGGACGGCATCGGGCAGAAACTCACGGTCGTTTTTCAGGGTATCATGGCGGCAGTCAAACAGGTTTTCTACGTTGTAACCCATGATGCGGAAGGTAAGAGTATCTTTCTTCTCTTGTCCGTGGAGTGGAGCGGAAGTCAGGAAAGCAAGAAGCATCAGAGCGGATAGCGGGATAAAAAGAAGCGGAGCATGTCCTCTTTTGCTCCGCATTCTTTCTTTATATCTCCATTTATGTAAGCTCATCAATTCTTGGCAGGGATATGCTTCAATATATCAAGCAGGTGATCCCAGAACTTTTGTACAGTGGGGATAAGCATCCGTTCATCGGGAGAGTGTACTCCCTGCAGGGTAGGCCCGAAGGAAATCATATCCAAAGAGGGATATTTGTCGAGGAATAACCCGCACTCCAGTCCGGCATGGATAGCCTTTATTTTGGCATCCACACCAAACAGACGCTTATATGATTCCGCCGCAATTTCCAGGATTTCCGAGTGCGGATTGGGTTTCCAGCCCGGATAGCCGTCGCCGAAAGATACGCTGGCTCCTGCCATTTCGAATACGGTACGTACCATAGTCGCAATGTCTTGTTTGGAAGACTCGATAGAACTGCGCTGGCTTGTCTCGATACGGATGATGTTACCGGGTTTCATCTTTACGGATGCCAGATTGGTGGAGGTTTCCACAAGACCCGGAATATCCTGGCTCATGGCATATACTCCGTGTGGAGCTGCGTAAAGAGCCTGTAACAGACGTTTGGCAGTGTCTTTGTCGATAGCTTTGGCACGGGGATTTTCCGATTCGAGGGTAAACTGCAAATCGGGGTCTGCTACAGCATATTCGGCTTCCGCCTGGGCGGCGAATACATTCAAGTCGGTACGCAGCGCATGCTTTCGAACCGCTCGGCACGGCGAAAACCGCATACGCCTCGCGCGGAATGGCATTGCGCAGGTTGCCGCCGTCGATTTCGCAGAGATACATATCGTACTTCTTGAAAGTCTGACTCAGGAAGCGGTTCAATAATTTGTTGGCATTACCGAGGCCTAAATGGATATCGCCGCCGGAATGTCCGCCTTTAAGTCCTTTTACCTGTACCTTGCAGCAGAAATATCCGGCAGGTATATCCACCTCTTTATAGGTGAATTCGGCTACGGAGTCTATGCCGCCCGCACAGCCGATGAACAATTCTCCCTCATCTTCGGAATCGAGATTCAGCAGGATGTCACCGCTCATGAAACCTTCCTGTAAGGCGAAGGCACCGGTCAGTCCGGTTTCCTCGTCTACGGTGAACAGGCATTCGACAGGTCCGTGTTCGATACTGTCATCGGCAAGGATGGCAAGTTCGGTGGCTAC
>ERZ780139.1710-NODE-1710-length-18147-cov-2.991046_pt1 | contig 18147 bp, 15 predicted proteins | sample MGYA00511476_ERZ780139 | MGnify/ENA primary metagenome ERZ780139 (study PRJEB29588, sample SAMEA2158190) | human gut metagenome | biome: human gut; feature: human-associated habitat; material: faeces | place: Denmark | collected 2008/2010 ... | reverse complement strand
GGCGGCTGAGATGGTAATAGAGCTCGCTGTAGCCGTCGAAGCCCAGCCGCTTGCACATCTTCACGATGCTCGCCGTGGACAGATAGTTCTCCGCAGCGATCTGCTGGATGCCCACGCGCTTCTCGCCGCGCTCGATGTGCGCCGTGATGCTGGTGATCACCTTCCGCTCATCCTCCGACAGCAGATTCGTCAACAGAAAATAATTGTCGCCCATAAAAACTCCTCCTCCACAGCCCCAACCAGATCCAACTCCCTACATTATAAAATAAGTCGCTCATATGTCAAGAAATCTGTGCGGAGAACCCGCCCCGCCTCAACACGCAGCCCCGCAGACCCACACTGCACCACCTGCAGACGGGAAACGGAAAGATCCATGCCTCCACTTGCTTTTTATACAGTGCTGCTGGTATGATAACAGAAAAGGCACGCGCCTGAGGGGGCGGGAAAGGGAAGTGCGATGACGGAAAGAGAAAAGCGGGTACAGTGGTTTCAGGAGGCGCGGTTCGGGATGTTCCTGCACTGGGGGCTCTACGCGATCCCCGGGCGCGGCGAGTGGTACATGAGCGAGGCAAAGATCCCCGCAGAGCAATATGAGCAGTATATGCAGGAGTTCACCGCGAAGGCTTATGATCCCCGCGACTGGGCTCGGCGCGCGAAGCGGGCGGGCATGCAGTATGTTGTGCTGACCGCCAAGCACCATGACGGTTTCTGCCTGTTTGATTCCAAGCTGACGGATTATAAGAGTACAAATGCCCCCTGCGGGCGCGATCTTGTGCGGGAATTCGTGGACGCAGTGCGAGCCGAAGGGCTGCGCGTGGGTCTGTACTACTCCCTGATCGACTGGCATCACCCGGATTTCCCAAAATACAACGACTGCAATCATCCCATGCGCGGCGATCCCGCCTATCAAGATGAGAAGATCGACTTTGACCGCTACCTTGCCTATATGCACGGACAGATCGAGGAGCTGGTCACGAATTACGGCAGGATCGACATTCTCTGGTTCGATTATGCCTATGACGAGCTGCGCGGCGAGGCGTGGAAGGCAACAGAGCTGATCCGGATGGTGCGCCGCCATCAGCCGGACGTTATCATCGATAATCGTCTGGAGACCAGCGGCGAGGGCTTCGGCAGTCTTGTCACCGAGCAGCCCGCATATTATAGCGGCGACTTTGTCAGCCCCGAACAGATCCTGCCGCCGGAGGGCATCCGCAATGTGCGCGGCGAGCGCGTACCGTGGGAGCTGTGTACGACGATGAACAACAACTGGGGCTACAACCCCTATGATACAGACTACAAGCCTGCGTCCATGCTGATCCGCAAGCTGGTCGAATGCGTCAGCAAGGGCGGCAACATGATCCTGAATGTTGGTCCGGATGCGAACGGCCGGTTCAATGCTGAAAGCTGCCGCTTGCTGGACGAGATCGGCGCGTGGATGTCGGTCAACAGCGAGAGCATCTATGGCTGCGGCAGCGCCGATGTGCCGAAACCGGACTGGGGCTGGTACACGAAAAAATCAGGGCGCATCTACGCGCATATCCTGGAAAATCCAATCGGCCCGCTGGCGCTGACAGGACTTGACGCAAAGCGCGTCGGCGCGGTGCGTCGGCTGGCGGACGGCAGCGAGGTGCTGCGCGGCGAAAGCTGGATCACGAATGCCTATGAAAATCTCGCGTTTGTGACCCTCGGTACGATCCCGCATTTTACCTATCTGCTGCCGGACACGACCGATACCGTGCTTGCAATCGAATACAAGGAGGATCCGCAATGAAACCCATAACCGCGATCATTCTGGGCGCCGGTCAGCGCGGCGCGAATGTCTACGGCGGCTACGCGCTGAATTTCCCGAATGAATTGAAAATCGTCGGCGTGGCAGAGCCGCGGGAGGATCGGCGTGCAGCGTTTGCGAAAGCGCATCACATCGCAGCCGACAAATGCTTTGCAAGCTGGGAAGCTGCGCTGGCACAAGATCAGTTTGCCGACTGCGTCTTTGTCTGCACGCAGGATCGGATGCACTTTGCACCGGTCACACAGGCATTGGAAAAGGGCTACGATGTGCTCTGCGAAAAGCCGATGAGCTATGACCGCGCGGAGCTGATCGCAATGGGCGAAAAAGCCCGGCAGACCGGGCACGTGCTTTCCATCTGCCATGTGCTGCGCTATTCTCCGTTCTTTGTGAAGCTCAAGGAGCTGATCGACAGCGGCACGATCGGGCAGCTTGTCTCGATTCAGCATATTGAGAGCGTCGGCTACTGGCATATGGCGCACAGCTTTGTGCGCGGAAACTGGAGTCGCAGCGAGGATAGCTGCCCAATGATCCTGGCAAAATGCTGCCACGATACGGACATTCTGACATGGCTGGTCGGAAGCCCGTGCAGGGAAGTCAGCAGCTTCGGCTCGCTTGCGCACTTTAATTCCGCGCACAAGCCGGACGGCGCACCGCAATACTGTCTGGATGGCTGTATGCACAGGGACACCTGTCCCTATTACGCGCCGCGTTTCTATCTGGAGCATCCGAAAGCCATTTCCGATGGATTTGTTTCCGTAGTGAGTCTCGATCCTTCCCATGAAGCGGTTTTGCATGCGCTGCAGCGCGGCCCGTATGGTCGGTGTGTTTATCAGTGCGATAATGATGTCGTGGACAATCAGGTCGTGAACCTGCTCTATGAGAACGGCGTCAGCGTCAGCATGACGATGTGCGCCTTTACAGAGCATTGCGAGCGGATCATCAATGTGATGGGCAGCTGCGGACAAATTCGGGGCAACATGGAATCGTCTACGCTGGAGATCAGCGATTTTGCGTCTGGAGATCACACAACACTGCACGTTCACACGCCAGCCGGCGGACACAGCGGCAGTGACGCCGCCATGATGCGAGACTTCCTGCAGACGCTGCATCGCGGCGGCGGGAGCAAAACAAGCGCGGACGCGTCGGTGGAAAGCCACCTGATCGCGCTGGCAGCGGAAGAAAGCCGCCTGCGCGGCGGAGAAGCCATTGACATGAATGAATGGAGGACTAACGAGTGAGTATTCTGAAAAACGCGGTATGCCCGCAGCACATCCCGACCTATGACGGCTCTGATCAGTCCACGCACCCTTCGGTGCTGCGCTTTGACGCGCCTTGGCACGGATACCTGTACTGGATGGCAATGACGCCGTATCCCTATAACAATGATGGATTGGAGGATCCGTCCATTCTGGTTTCCAATGACGCGCAGACGTGGATCGTTCCTGAGGGACTGACAAACCCGCTGACCCCTGCGCCGAAGCCCGGTCATAACTGCGACGTGGAGCTTGTTTACAACAAAGAGCGTGATGAGCTGTGGCTGTATTATGTGGAGGCGGACGATATTGTGCAGTCCTGGGTCAAGCTGATGCGCTCAAAGGACGGTGTACACTGGACAAAGCCCGAGATCGTTCTGCATGATCCTGTGCAGAAATACAGCATTCTGTCGCCCTGCGTGCAAAGAATGCAGGATGGAACGTGGCGGATGTGGTACGTCGATACTGGAAATACGGGGTATCAGAATCAAAGCAACAAGGTTCGCACCCGCACATCGGAAGATGGCCTTCACTGGAGCGCAGAGGAAACCTGTGAAGACCTGTCGCAGCCCGGCTACCAGATCTGGCACCTGACCGTCTGGCACGACCCCGAAACCGACGCGCTGCACGCGATCTATCCTGCGTACCCGAACGGCACAAACTGCGACTACTGCAAGCTGTTTTATGCAGTCAAGCAGGCGGGTCAGCCATGGAAAACGTTCCAAAAGCCTCTGATGGAGCAGGGCAAGGACGGCAGCTGGGATGATTTCTGCCTGTACCGCACAGCATTCCTGCTGGATCGTGCGGCAGACGTGCTGCGTGTCTGGTATGGCGGAAAGAAAAGATCCGACGCTTCATGGGGGATTGGTTATACGGAAGGCCAGTACAGCCAGATCTGCGCTGCATTGGAGCGGTAAGGTCAGACATACACGCGCCGGTTCACAGAAATCGGCGCGTGATTTTTTGCAAAGGAGACGAGTATGGAGAAAATAACGCTTGTCATATTGGCCGCGGGCATGGGCAGCCGCTTCGGGGGGCTCAAGCAGATCGAGCCGGTCGATCCGGAAGGACATATCCTCATTGATTTTTCGCTGTATGACGCATGGCGCGCGGGCTTCCGCGACGTGGTGTTCATCATCAAGCGCGAGATGGAAGCAGAGTTCCGCGAATGCATCGGCGACCGCATGGAGCGATATTTCCATGTGTCCTACGTCTATCAGGATCTTGACCGCCTGCCGGAGGGCATAGAGGCTCCGGAGGGACGCACAAAGCCGTGGGGCACCGGCCATGCGCTGGCCTGCTGCAAGGGCGTGGTAAACGGTCCGTTTGCCGTCATCAATGCGGATGACTTCTACGGGCGCACGGCATTCTCGGAAATCTATGATTTTCTGGCGGCACAGACCGATGAGAGCAAGTATGCCATGGTCGGCTATCGCCTGAAAAATACAGTAACGGAGTTCGGCTCTGTGGCGCGCGGCGTCTGCGAGATCGAAGACGGGATGCTGACCGGTGTGACGGAACGCACGAAGATCTTCAAAAAAGGCGCGGACGCCGAATACACCGAGGACGGCGAGCATTTCTTCCCGCTGGCGGGCGACACCATCGTGTCGATGAACCTCTGGGGTTTCTCGGCGCGTGTGCTGGATGAGCTCTGGGCGCGCATGGGCGCGTTCCTGACAGAAGCAATGAAGACAAATCCGCTCAAGTGTGAATACTTCCTGCCGTTTGTGGTAAATGAGCAGCTTGCAGACAAGTCCGCAAGCGTGCAGGTGCTGCCGTGCGAGGAAACATGGTACGGCGTGACCTACCGCGAAGATCTGGCATCTGTCAAGGAAGCCGTGGCCAGGATGAAGGCGGCGGGCATTTATACGGAGGAGCTTTGGAAATGAACGAAAACCTGTTTGAAGTACTGTGCGCCTTCCGGCTGGACGCAAAGCCTGTTTCCTGTGAGCCGTATGGCTGTGGGCACATCAATGTGACCTATCTTGCCGTGATGGAAAGCGGCCGGCGCTATATCCTGCAAAAAATCAACAACAACACGTTCCGCGACGTGGCGGGGCTGATGGAAAATATCACTGCCGTCACGGAGTTCCTGCGGACAAAAACAGACGACCCGCGCGGCGTCCTGACGCTTGTAAAAACGCATGACGGCGCAAGCTATCTGCATGCGCAGGATGCCTATTGGCGCACGTATGACTTTGTGGAAGATTCGATTTGCCTCCAGCTTCCCGAGACGGACGAGGACTTTTATCAGAGCGCCGTGGGCTTCGGCACCTTCCAGCAGCTTCTGACGGATTTTCCGGCGGCGAAGCTGCACGAGACCATCCCGAATTTCCACAATACACCGGACCGTTACCGCGCGCTTCTGGAGACATTGGAGCGCGACCCCATGCACCGGGCAGCGCAGGTTCAGCCAGAAATTGAATTTGCGCTGGCCCGGCAGGCAGAAATGTCGGCCATTCAGAACGCGCTGACTGCGGGCGAGCTGCCGCTGCGCGTGACACACAATGATACCAAGCTCAATAATGTCCTGCTGGACGCAAAAACACGCAAAGCGCTTTGTGTGATCGATCTGGATACGGTCATGCCCGGCTCCAGCCTGTATGACTTCGGCGATTCCATCCGGTTCGGTGCGGCTACGGCGGCAGAGGATGAAAAAGATCTGTCCAAAATGGAGATGAGTCTCGAACGATTCCGCGTTTTCACACGCGGCTATGTCCGCGCCTGCCCCGGCCTGACGGCAAAGGAGCTGGAACTGCTGCCAATGGGAGCTAAGACCATGACGATGGAGTGCGGCGTCCGGTTCCTGACGGATTATCTGGATGGCGACCACTATTTCGCTGTCCACCGCGAGGGACAGAATCTTGATCGCTGCCGGACGCAGTTCAAGCTGGTGGCGGATATGGAAAAGAAATGGGACGAAATGCAGAAAATCGTAGCAGAAGAAAAGGAGAGGTAGACCTATGCTGCACCTGAATATCATCAAAGTCAAAACACCCGAAGAAATGGGAAAGGCGGCTGCCGACGAATTTGAGGCGGTCATTTGCCGCAAGCCCGCCTGTGTGATGGGACTTGCCACCGGCTCGACGCCGCTGCCGCTCTACCGCGAGCTGATCGCGCGGGAACAGGCTGGCAAGCTCGACTTTTCGCGCGTCCGCTCCGCAAACCTCGACGAGTACAAGGGTCTTGCGCCCGACCACCCGCAGAGCTACCGCCGCTTCATGCAGGAAAACCTGTTTGACCACATTTCCATCAAGCCCGAAAACACCATTGTCCCGGACGGCCTTGCCGCCGACATCCCCGCCATGTGCGAAGCCTACGAGCGCCGGATCGAGGACTGGGGCGGCGTGGACATTCAGCTGCTCGGCATCGGCCATGACGGGCACATCGGCTTCAACGAGCCGTGTGACCATTTCCCGGTCATGACGCATGAAGTGAAATTGACGGAAATGACCCGCGAGGCCAACAAGCGGTTCTTCTCCTCCATCGACGAGGTCCCGACCGCAGCCGTCACGATGGGCATCGGCACGGTCATGGCGGCGCGGAAGATCGTCATGGTCATCACGGGCGCGGACAAGGCGGACATCCTCTACAAGGTCTTCTTCGGTCCTGTCACGCCGGAGGTCCCTGGCTCCATTCTGCAATTCCATTCCGATGTCACGCTGATCTGTGATGAGGCGGCGGCTGCCAGAATGCCGCAGTGAGGGACGCTATGCAGTATTTGGGCATTGAATATTCGATCAAAAACCTGCCCGCGCTTGATGCGGCGTTCATTCCGTTCGGCGTGTGGGCAAAGGCGTATCTAAAGGAAGCCACCCGCCCGTTCAAAATCGCCGTGGAGCGCGAAAACGGTCTTGTTTCCGTGTTTGAGACGAAGCTGCGCGGCGCGGAATTTGCCGAGGCGAATGCGCGCTTTGTCGAGCGCTTTGTGAAGATGCTCCTCTGGTCGGTCGGCGGCTGGCGCGTGTACCTCTGCGGCGATGACGCGGTCGCGAAGCGTATGCAGGACGCATACCGCGCGGGCGGAAAGCGCGAATTTGACGTCGGCTTTATGCAGGATGTCTATGAGCGCCCCTTTGAAATTGTAATCTCTGACGAGGCGCATTTCCCCGCTGCCTGCGAACAGACCAGAAGGGTCGGCGGTCATACCAACGGCTGCCGCATCGGCTTCGACGCTGGCGGCTCTGACCGGAAGGTTTCCGCCGTCGTAGACGGCGAGACCGTCTACTCTGAGGAGGTCGTCTGGCATCCCAAGACGAGCGAGGACCCGCAGTACCAGTATGACGGCATCGTCGCCGCGTTCAAAACGGCAGCGTCCAAAATGCCCCGGGTGGACGGCATCGGCGTTTCCTCCGCAGGCGTGTTCATCGGCAACGCGCCGATGGTGTCCTCCATTTTTATCAGGGTCCCGCGTTCACGCCGCGAAGAGGTCAAGACGGTCTACGACCGCGCAGCTAAAGAAATCGGCGACGTTCCCATCGTTGTTGCAAATGACGGTGACGTGTCGGCACTGGCAGGTTCGATGAGCCTTGGCGAAGGCGCGGTCATGGGGCTTGCCATGGGCACGAGCGAAGCAGTCGGCTATGTTAATGCCGAAAGCAACCTCCTCGGCTGGTTCAGCGAACTTGCCTTCGCTCCGGTTGATCTGAACGAGAACGCGATGCGTGATGAGTGGTCGGGGGATATCGGCGTCGGCTGCAAATATTTCTCACAGGATGCGGTTTCCAAGCTGGCACCCGCCGCAGGAATCGCGCTGTCCGAAACCCTCACACCGGCTGAGAAACTCAAGGAAGTGCAGAAATTGGCGGAGCAGGGACTTCCGTATGCGTTGGAGATTTTCAAGTCTATTGGCGTGTACCTCGGCCATACGATGTGTTTGTATGAACGCTTCTATGATATTCGCAATCTGATCGTTCTGGGCCGTGTGGCATCCGGCGTAGGCGGAGATTTGATCGTCGCCGAGTGCCAGCGGGTGCTGAAGGAGGAATATCCAGACTTGGCGCAGAAGATCCGCGTTATGCTGCCGGATGAAAACTTCCGCCGCGTTGGTCAGTCCATGGCTGCAGCCAGTCTGCCGGAGGTGTGAGCATGCTGTTCAAAAATGCGAATATTTTTGTAGACGGTCGTTTCCAGCACGGATCATTCCGTGTGGAAAATGGAAGATTCTCCGAGATTTTGTCTGCAGTCCCGGAAGAGGACGGCGTTGATCTTGAAAATCAGTATGTGATTCCGGGACTTATCGACGTGCATAACCACGGCAATTCCGGTGCGGATTTTTCAGACGGCGATTATGCCGGCCTCGTCAAAATGGCACGCTATCTTGCAAAAAATGGCGTGACCAGCTTTGCTCCCGCGTCCATGACGCTGCCCTATGATGTGTTGGAAGCAGCATACAAAACAGCTGTCCGACTCAAAAACAAGCAACCGGCGGATTGTGCCCGTCTCATGGGTATCCAGATGGAAGGCCCCTTTTTCTCTGAAAAGAAAAAGGGCGCGCAGAACGGCGCATATCTGCGAAACCCGGATTTCGGCGCGTTCCATCATCTCTATGAAGCTGCCGAGGGATTGCTCCGCATTGTGGATGTAGCAGCGGAACTTCCCGGTGCGGTAGAGTTTACCGAAAAGGCGTCCAGACTCTGCACGGTCTCCATCGCGCACACCGATTGCACCTATGAAGAAGCCTCTGCTGTTTTTGATGCAGGTGCAAGTCATCTGACGCATTTATACAATGCCATGCCCGGCATCCATCATCGCAAGCCTGGCCCTATCGGCGCAGGCTCAGAACGGGAAAATGTTGTCGCGGAACTGATCTGTGATGGTCAGCACATCCATCCAAGCGCTGTACGCATGGCATTCAAGCTGTTCCCTGGTAGAATTTGCCTCATTTCCGATGCGCTGCGCTGCTGTGGCATGCCGGATGGCCAGTATACCCTAGGCGGACAGGATGTATTCCTGCAAAACTGTGTTGCAAGACTTGCCGACGGTACGATTGCAGGATCAGCCACGAATTTGTATGACTGCATGCGAAAGGCCGTGGAATTCGGCATTCCGAAGGAGCAGGCGATCCTCTCCGCGACAAGCGTTCCTGCAAAGGAACTTGGGCAGGAGGCAGAGATTGGCGAAATCAGTTCTGGTAAACTGGCCGATTTTGTTGTCTGCGATGAGGAATTGAACCGAAAGCATGTTTATCTCTCTGGCACTCAGCTGGATTCGTAAATATCGTTGCATGTTCAAACAGACACCCCGCATGCGTTGGCATGCGGGGTGTTGTCGTGCTATTATGCGGCCTTACGGCAGTGTTCGGATGCAGTCCTTCAGGATCTGCATGAATGCTTCGCGGTCAAGCTTCAGCAGAACAAGTGCATTTTTCTTTCCAAATTTCTTGTCGCTCTGCAGATCGGTAACAGTTTTGCCAAGTGTGATCTCAGCCTGTGTTTCTACAAAGACGCCCGCCATTTGGCCCTCGAACAATTCTGGGTGGGCAAGGTACATAATAGGGCAGGAATCATGCTGTGCAACGCCGGTGAGTCCGACGGTCTGTACTGCACTCCATGCACAGGCGAACAATTCTCGCACCAGCTTGCCGCAGCGGTTGCCATAGGCGGCCATCTCATCCCAGTCTGCAGGGCGCAATTCGGCCTGCATGGTGACATCCAGACCGCACATGACGAGAGGTACGCCAGATTTGAACACGATCTGCGCCGCATCTGGGTCATCGTAGATGTTGAATTCCGCTGCGGGTGTCACATTGCCGCCAACAGCTGCACCGCCCATCAGTGCAATGGAGTGCAGCAGCTGTTTTAGTTCTGGATACTTTGTCAATGCGATTGCTACGTTTGTCAGCGGTCCGGTCGCAACCAGACGCAATTCGCCCGGCATGCGCTTCGCTGTTGCATAAAGCGCGTCCCATGCGAATGTTGACTCTGGCGCCGTGTCTGGCAGCGGTAACTCGACGTCTCCAAGACCGTTTTCCCCGTGGAATTTGCCCGCCACATGCGGTTCGCGCATGAGCGGACGCTCCGCGCCGGGATAAACCGGATAATCGGCTCCCAGCAGATGCACTACACGCCTTGTGTTTGGGAAGGTATTGTATAATGGACTGTTGCCAGCCACAGCGGATAGACCGATGACCGAAAGTTCCGGCAGCGCATGCGCTAGCATGATTGCGACGGAATCGTCCGTGCCGGTATCGCAGTCAATCCAGACGGGAATCTGTTTATTTGTCATGTCCCTGCCTCCCCGTAGAATTTGATGGCTTCAACCAGAAGATCGGCGAAGCGATCCCGGTCAACACCCATCAGCACATCCGCATTCGGCGCGTGCCCAGAGAAGCCGAGCAAATCGCCCACGGTCGTGCCACGGCAATATTCGCCTGCTGTCTCAATCTGCACATACATGGGGCGGATGGTGAAAATTTCGGGATGAATGAGCGCCATGACCGCGCACGGGTCGTGCATCGGCGCGCCTGCATAACCAATGGAACGGTGGAACTTGTAGAAGAACTCCAACCACTGTGCAACGATGTCGCTGACCGGATTGCAGAGCGCGCGGACACGTTCAAAATCTTCCGGCAGAATGAGCGCCTTTTCTGTCACATCCAATCCGGCCATTGTGATGGGCACGCCAGACGTGAACACGATTTTAGCTGCCTCGGGATCTACGAGAATGTTGAACTCCGCTGCGGGCGTCCAGTTGCCGGTAGCAATGCCACCGCCCATGAGGGAAATGCGAGCAATCTTGGATTTCAGTTCCGGGTGGGCCAGCAGCAGCGCCGCAACATTCGTTTGCGGACCGGTTGCCACGATAGTGACAGGTTCCGGAGATTCACGCAGCACCTTCGCCATCAGCTCCGGCGCAGAAAATGCGGACGGTTCAAACGCAGGTTCCGGCAGGGCAGGGCCGTCCAGTCCCGACTCGCCGTGAACGGATGGTGCGTTCATCACGTCATTTAAAAGCGGATGCGGGCAACCCTTTCCGACCGGTGCATGCAGACCAATCAACGTGCAGACACGCAGTGCATTATAGGTTGTTTTTTCGATCGTCTGGTTGCCGCAGCAGGACGTTACAGCAAGAATTTCGAGTTTACGGCTGGCTCGTGCCAGAACCCACGCAATGGCATCGTCATGACCGGGATCGCCGTCGAGAATGATGGGGATTTTCTTAAATTCAGACATAGAGGTTCCTCACTTGAGTGCGGCAGCCGAGTGCAGCTTCTTCGCACGGCTGCGCCGCACGAGAGAGAAGATCACAAGGCCGATGATGGTAACGGCATAGGGGATAGGGGAGGCGAGGTTTGAGTCGACGCCGACGGCGGAGAACTTGATGCCCAGCGCCTGCGCAAAGCCGAACACAAGCGAGGACAACATGCCGCCGAGGCATTCGCCGCCGCCCATAGCTTGCGCCGCCAGCGCAATAAAGCCACGTCCTGCAACCATGTCAAGTGACCAACCAGCCGCATAGTACATTGACATGAACGCACCGCCAAAGCCGCACATTAGGCCCGAGAAGCCAATAGCGATGTACTTGATCTTGAGTACAGACACACCGACGGAACTTGCTGCGTTCGGATTTTCGCCGACTGCGCGGATATTGAGGCCAAGGCTTGTTTTATACAGCATCATGCTCGTGAGCGCACAGCAGATGAACGCCACCCACGTCAGCAGATTGTGGCCCGAAATGATGCCGCCCAAGAATGGAATCTTGTCGATCAGCGGGATATTGATGTTCGGAATCAGCAGATTCGAGGTGATCAAACCTGTGGAGGACGCCATGGATGTGCCTTCAGTCAGATTCGTAATGACCTTGCATAAGAACAGTGTACCGCCGGAGCCCATCATGTTGATGGCGATGCCGACAAGGGTAATGTCGGTCTTAAGCTGGAAGGCGAAGAAGCCCATCATCAGGCTCATCAGCACGCCGATGGCCAGCGCAGCAAGCAAGCCCCAGAGCCAGCTATGTGCGTAATAGGAGACAAGTGAGCCAGTTAACGCAGAGAACATCATCAATCCTTCCAGACCGATATTGCAGAAGCCTGCCTTTTCGACCACAATCGCGGCCAGCGTCGCAAACAGGATCGGCGCGGAAATGCGGATGATGGAGAAAAAGAACTCCGGTGTCAGCAACATCTTCAGAAAATCAAGCATGCTCTGCACCTCCTTTCTGCTCTTCCAGTGCGGCCTTTGCAGCAAGTTCTTCCTGCGCTGTCTTGACGACAAGCTTCTGACGGTATTTTGACAGGAACTGCTCGGCAGCGAAGAACAGGAAAATGACACACTGAATGATATCGATCAGCTGAGACGGCACATTTGCATACGTCGCCATCAGTTCACAGCCCTTTGTAAGATACGCCATAAAGAATGCAGCGAACGGCACGAACCACGGGTTGTTGCCAGCCAGAATCGCAATCGTGATGCCTGTCCAGCCGTAGCCAGGAAGCGAACTCCATGAGAATGTCGGGTAACGACCCAGCATCTCAATGCCGCCGCCCATACCGGCCAAAAATCCACCCAGCACCTGCGACAGCACGATCACGGTCGCAACCTTCATACCAGAGTATTTGGCAAATGCCTGATTGATGCCAATCATGCGGATGGTGTAGCCCCAGCGGGTGTTGAACATGAAAAGACCAACCAACACGACACAGGCAATGGCAATCACAAAGCCCCATGAAAGCTTCGAGCCATTGTCAACCAGCGGTGCAATCTTAGAGGTTTCCAGAAACTCATACGACTGGATCTGGCCCTTTGTCTTGTCGGCAAGATAAGTGTTCATCAAATACTTGATGAGATACATAATGATGTAATTGAGCATCAGTGAGCATACCATCTCGCTTACATCCAGATTGGTTTTCAGCAGCGCAGGCAGAAGCATGATCGCTGCCACTGCCAGTGCACCGGCCAGAACGCCCACAACCGGGTGAATGAAAGACGCCATCGGCACATAGACCGCGACCATGGCGGTTGTAAACGCGCCGAGCATGATACCACCCTCAGAACCGAGGTTAAACTGGTTGGCGGAGAACATGACGCAGACGGACAGGCCCGTGAAGATAATGGGAATCATCGAGGCCAGAATGTCGGTCAGGCGCTTGGTTTCAAAGCGCGTGCCGTTTTTGCCCATGCGGAACAGCGGACCGACCAGCATCTGCTTGAGTGCGTCGCCGGTGGACGAGAGCTTTTCCGAGACACTCTCGCCGTTTGCACTGATGAAAATCAGAAGCGTTGCGACGAGAAGGGCAATGAGAATTGCCAGAAGTCCCCGCACAATGGAGAACATCAATTCACGTTTTTTAGTCATGGCAAACCCTCCTGATTTCCTCTTCACTCTGGGTCTTGAGACCGAGCATATATTCGCCCATTACATCGTCGGTGAGGGTGGAGGTGTCCTCAAAATACGCGGCGATCTTGCCGCCATGCATGACGATCAGACTGTCGGATAACTCCATGACCTCCGCCAGATCTGCCGAGATCAGCAGCACCGCAATGCCGGAGCGTGACAACTCAACGAGTTTTTTGCGGATGAACTCCGTCGCGCCGACGTCAATGCCTCGTGTCGGCTGGTCTGCAAGAATGAGAACCGGATTGCCGGAGAACTCACGCGCCACGACGACCTTTTGGATATTACCGCCCGAGAGCATGCCGACCTGCTGCTTGCGGGACTTGCACAAAACGGCATAGTCCTTAATCAGTTTGTCCGCTTCGTCGTGAATGGCTTTCATGTTAAAAAGCGGCCCATGGTTCAGACGCTTTTCTGCCGAGCGGTCAGAAATCAGGTTTTCCTCAATAGAGGCACTGCCTGCAATGCCGTAGAGCATGCGGTCCTCCGGAATGAGCGCGACACCGCGGTCACGCAGCTTCTGCTGCGAGAGGCCGAGGATGCTCTCCGAGCCAAGTGTGACGCTACCTGCGTTCGGCGTCAGGAAGCCAAAGAGCATATCGACCAGTTCTTTCTGGCCATTACCCTCGACACCTGCAACGCCGAGAATTTCGCCCCGGCGCACATCGAAGGATATCTTATCGAGCATCTTTTTGTGCCATTCATTGACGTATTCGACATCGCGTACACGAAGCACAACATCCGACGGATTCGCCTTATCCTTCTGCACGTTCAGAATGACATCACGGCCGACCATCAGACGCGAAATTTCTTCCTTCGTTACATCGCAAGTATTGTAAACACCCATTGAGCGCCCACCGCGCATGATTGTCAGCCGGTCGGTGATCTCCATGATTTCGTTCAGCTTGTGCGAAATAAAGACGATAGTATAGCCCTGCTCCTTTAGATGCCGCAATTCCTTGAACAACTCGACTGTCTCCTGCGTGGTCAGAACCGCCGTCGGCTCGTCCAGAATCAGGATCTTCGCTCCGCGCACGAGCGCCTTGAGGATCTCGACCTTCTGCTTCATGCCGACCGGGATGTCCATGACCTTGGCCTCCGGCTCGACGTGCAGGTTGTATTTTTCCGCGTATTCCTTCGTAATAGCAACGGCCTTCGCGTGGTCGATGAACAGACCCTTGCGCGGGGCCATGCCGAGCACCATGTTTTCCGCGACGGTCAGGCTCGGTACAAGCATGAAATGTTGATGCACCATGCCGATCCCGTGGGAAATGGCGACGGTGGGGGACGAGAGTGTCAGCTTTTCGCCATGCACCCAAATTTCGCCGCTCGTCGGCTGCTCCAGACCGAACAGCATCTTCATAAGCGTGGACTTTCCAGCGCCGTTTTCGCCCATCAGTGCATGAATTTCGCCTCTTCGGAGGTTAAAATCCACGCCCTGATTGGCCGCGACGCCGTTGGGATACACCTTGGTGATCCCTTTCATCTGGACGACGTATTCCTCGTCCAAACGGCCGGTTTTCTCGTCTGGCATACGATGCGTTCCTCCTGTTTCTATGTACTTGCGCAAGCGCGCGATTGTGCTTCCATGCGTTCTGCGGCGCATTTAAGATTTTTAAGTGCACCGCAGGCAGTATGGCAAGTCAAGGACGATAATGCAGCAGATGGCGTTCCAGGCCGGCTAGCCAGCGCGTGTGCCCTTGTCAGCTGACGCTGTGAAAAACGCCGAAGGGGGAGCTCATGGGAGCTCCCCCCGGATAGCTCAAAGGATCTTGGCTTGTAGGCTTCGCTTACGGGCGAACAGCGTCACGCAGCTGAGTCGCAAGCTCCTGGTTGGTCAGAGCGGAGTCAACGACGACCTCGCCGTTCAGAATCGCGTTCTGTGCAGCCTCGACAGCAGCCTTCGTCTCGGCGGAGGCGAGCTTGTCGTCGCCGAACACGACTCCCCATTTGGAGAACTCGATGTTCGTGGTGATCACCAGGCTGCGCTTCTCATAGCAGTCGCTCATCACTTGGAACAGAAGCCTTGCCCCTTCCTGGTCCAAGGGCACGTAGCCCAGCTCGTCGATGATGATCAGCCTGGCCTTCGCTATGTCTTTCAGCAGGCCCTCCAGGCAATGCTCCCTGTTGGCCTTGGTCAGCATGAGCACCAGCTCGGCGGCCGTGAAGAACCTCACCTCCTTGCCTGTTTGGGCGCACGCCATCCCTATGGCGATCGCGAGGTGGGTCTTCCCGCGGCCTGTCTGGCCGTGGAACACGAAGTCCTGGGCCCGGTCGACGAACTTCAGCGACCTTAGGTCGTCCTCGCTGTATCCGTCCGGCAGGGCGACCTGGGTGAAGTCGTAGCCTTCGAATGACTTGACCTGCGGGAACCTCGCCTTCCTGACCAGCCTCTCCCTCCTTCTCCCGTCGCGCAGGTCGAGCTCTGAGGCGATCAGGTCGCGCACGGCGGATACCTGGCCGGCGGTTGCCGTGGACAGGAACTGGCCGATGGTGTCGTTCGAGAAGTACATCGAACGCATGAGGCCCCTCACGGCTGCGACCTCGTCTTGCTTGATGTAAGCCATGGCTAGACCCCCTTTCCGCTGAACACGATGTCGTATCCGGCGAGGTCCACGGGCTCGTCGTAGGCTATGACGCCGTTGCCGGAGGCGATGCGGGCGGCGCTCACGGCGACGCTTGCGCGGTCGATGCGGCTCGTCGCGGCATGCGCAAGCTCCACTGCCTGCAGCGTAGCCGACCATCCCGTCCTCGCCGCCTCTTCGCGCATCAGCCTTAGCTCGGCTTTCAGCTCGTCCTTCCCCAACGAGTCCATATAGCCCCTGAGGTCATCCGACAGCGAAGCCCTCACCTGGGAGTTCGCCCATCCGCCTGGCTTTTGGCATAGCAGGTGGAGCTGGGATGCGGGATCCGACGAGTCCGTCGGGGCACCGCCGTAGGCCCGGGCATGCTCGCAGACGAAGGTGCCGTCGCCGTCGAATATGCGGATGCTGGTGGCGCCCAGGGCGACCAGCATCTCCCGCCCCGCGAACGCCGGGCTCGTCGAATAGAAATGCGGGCCGTCGACCTGCACTTTTCCCTTCTTGTCCGCGACCGGCCTGAGGTAGCGAACAGCCTCGAACGGCTTGGACGGCAGGCCGAGCATGGCAAACCGGTCCTCGACGAACAGCTGCTCCTCGGGCTCCCCTTTGATCCAATGCGGCTTTCTCGCGGACTCCATGCACCTGGCCAGCAGGTTCTTGTTGAACGCCACGGCGTTGGTGAGCTGCGGCATGGGGACTAGCAGGTTGCGCCTGATGAACCCCACCTTGTTCTCCACGGACCCCTTCTCGTGACCGGAGTTGGGGTTGCAGAACGCGTACGCGAAGTCGTAGTGGGCCGCGAACCTGCCGAACAGCTCGGTGGTGCGGACCCCGCCGCAGACCCTGCGGCCGATGCCGGTGGCGTTGTCGAAGACGATCCTGGTGGGAACGCCGCCGACGTACTCGAATATCTGCTTGAGCGCCTGGCACACGCACTCGGCGTTCTCGCCTGGGAACACCTGGGCGAGTCCGACGTTGGAGTAGGGGAAGGCGAGCACGAAGAAGCTCAGCCGAGTGCGGACGCCGGACACGTAGAAGTCCGCCTCGCCGAAATCTGCCTGGGCCTGGCCGGGCTCCCAGACCAGGTCGAGGAACTGGCTGCCGTGGGACGAGCTCTGCTTCCTGAGCTTCGAGACGTAGCGGCTGACCGTGGCCTCGCTGACGTTCGCGCCGCACTCGCTGACCAGCCGCTGCCAGATGCGCCTTGCGGTATGGCGCTGCTTGCGCCAGTTCTTGGCGTCCTCCTGCAGCCAATGGCGGATGATCGGCTTGTAGGGGTCAAGCTTGCTGGGGTTGCGCCTCTTGGCGGGCGGTCCTGGGGAGAAATCGTCCTGGTTGATGTACTTGTAGACGGTGTCTCGGGAGACGCCGTTCATCCTCGCGATATCCGAGATGCTGAACCCGTCGCGCCGTTGCTGGCGTATAGAATTAACGATGGACATGTTGATCATTGCCTTTCCCGCCTTTCTGAATAGAAACCGAAGCTTCTATCAGACTAGGCGCATCTGAAGGCGGTCAGCATGTCTTTGCATTTAGTGTCGAAAACCTGCTGCCGAAAGTGTCGACAATTATTTGACTACATACAGTCATGCAGCAGGGGCTCTCAATTTATTGTGTCCTGCTCATATCGTCTAATAAGGGGGCGGGTAATTTCGATGGCTATTTGCCTATTGCGTCGTTTTGCCTTCGCTCCATGAGGCGCTAATACGTGTATTATGGTACGCAGAAGGTATCATACGTTCGAGGAGGCAGGTCATGAAAAAGCTGTTCGTCATCGGTGGTATGGGCGCTGGCAAGTCTACAGCCAGAAAAGCCCTCGTTGAGCAGGGGCTTCCTTATGTTGATTTAGATCATGTCGGGCATGAGGTGCTCGCCTGGGACACGGTGAAGGATGAGATTCGCGAAACCTTCGGGGACGATGTCTTCGGCGAAGACGGGGCAATCGACCGCAAGAAGCTCGCGGCGAAGGCGTTCGCGTCGCCGGCGGAAACGCGCAAGCTTAACCGCATCACGCTTCCTCGCATTGAGGAGTTGTTCTCCGACCGCATCGATGAGTTCGAGCGCCAGGGGAACAAGGCCGTCGTGGTCGAGCAATCGGTGTTCAAGAACCGCCAGGGCTCGCTTGCCTATTGCGCCGATGTCGTGATTGCCATCATCGCACCGCTCGAGCTGCGTGTTGAGCGAGCGG
>ERZ780139.1681-NODE-1681-length-18352-cov-6.400230_pt1 | contig 18352 bp, 10 predicted proteins | sample MGYA00511476_ERZ780139 | MGnify/ENA primary metagenome ERZ780139 (study PRJEB29588, sample SAMEA2158190) | human gut metagenome | biome: human gut; feature: human-associated habitat; material: faeces | place: Denmark | collected 2008/2010 ... | reverse complement strand
TATATTGTTTTTATATATTTTATTTTAGAGCAGATTTAGAGAAGGGAATGCACATAAAGATAAAAAAAAGTAGTATTTCAATGTATCAATCAATGTAAAATGTATAAATTAAATGAATTATTATTAGTGAAAAAACTTTGAAATAGCAAGATTAAAAGTTATTAGAAGCACGGAATAAGCAGTTACTATAGGTGCAGTTATCATGAAAGAACGGAGCATTTTATTTAGAGTTGCTTAAGGTGGCACCATTTCTAAATGAATTGGTTGATCTTGGATTGGAGTGAATGAAACAGATATGGCATGAAGCGAAGCTACGTGGATGAGGCTAAGTCAATGCACCATCTACTTTGGAATATGCAAAGAAAAGCATAGGAATCAAGGAAGGATTGGATGCTAGCAGACAGGCTGATGGGTGTTTTGATAGCCTGCTGTTCAGGTAAGTATGACGGAGAGACCAAAATCAGTCACAGAGGACGTAGACGACTTAGATATTAATTGTTACAGCTGGCAAAGTCGGCAGTTTAAGCTCTGTACATGCAAACGACAACAGAAAATCTACTATAACAATTTGTACGATTTTAACGAATTGTACAACTATTACACACTTTTTGAAAGTTATAATTACCGAATTATCACTAATACAACCACCACAGCGTACCGTCTATCCGCAACAAGATATCTTCTGTTCGCTAAATGATACTGTTCACTTCATATGTAAGTATGATTAGATATAAATAAACATTTGTAATAATCTAAAGTATTAATATGATGAGCGGATTATTAGCTGGTGTTTGGCTTTGATTTAGAGTATTATTTAATAAATAATATGAAAGATAATGGTGGATACAAATGGATGAATACTCAAGAATTATAATTGAAGAATACTGCATGAAATATCCTAAAACCAAGAAAGCAGCACTTTTGTTAAAGCTGGTTAGGATGTCTTATGATGTTTGTTGTATACCAACGGATATGCAGATGATGCAGTTGTCACAATTGATTTCCAGAGAGAAAAAATGCTGATTTGCAGGAAGCATTGGAAGATTTATATGAATTTATGATTGGATATTAAGAGATAACCTAATACGACGAAAAAACAACAGATGACGATGCAAAGACTACAGAATACGACAAGTATATTTACACTTCTCTATATATATGATACTGTACATATATAAATGTGCATGTTTATTAATTAAGAGGAGGAAGTAACACTGGTGTTGTAAATGTATTATGGAGTTTAGTGAGAAGAAGGATTATTATGATGCAGCCATGCGTCAGATTAAAGGAGATTCATGGAGCCTGAGTGCATATGGATATCTTAAGAGTAATGAAGAATGGATTGGAAGATATGAGGATTTTCTAAAGGGAAGGAAGTCACTTCCGTTATTATATGATCCATTCTTTAAGAAGATATTTAATCCGGTTGAGAGAAGAGACAGGCTTTCAGAGCTGGTGAGTTGTCTGCTGGGGCAGAAGGTTACTGTTCTTGAAGTATTTCCTAATGAGGATTCACAGTTCCTTGGTGTGATGATTATTATGGATATGGTTGTGATGATGTCTGATGGAAGTATCGCTAATATTGAGATTCAGAAGATTTCTTATGATTTTCAGGCAGAGAGAATATCGTGTTACTCAGCAGACCTTGTGCTGCGCCAGTATAAGATGATTACTGGAAACCGTGAGATAGGAGGTGCTGGGAGCCTTAGGAGTTCGATGAATGGCTCGTCAAAACCTTCGTATAAGGATATGCGACCAGTTCATACTATTATTCTGTTTGAGAACAGTAGCAGCCTTATCAGCGAGATTGATGAGGCATTATATTTTCATGTCGGCAAAACAAAGTTTAATACTGGAATTAAGATAAATCTTTTGCAGGATTTTGTACTGGTAAGCCTTGACACATTTAAGAAATACCGATATTCTGATATTAGAAAAGGGCGTACCGAGGTGACGGAATACGATTATGACAGAACGCAGTACAGTGAAAAGCAGGTAACCGAGAAGATGAAGCTTGACCGCTTAAAGTATCTGTCGCTATTTGTAGCCGAGACACCGGAGGAGATAGAGCAGTTGATAGAGATATTTCCTGACTTGGAATCAGTACGTCTGGATATTAATGAGTATTTGGAGAGACCAAAGGAGGTGCTCAGTATGTTTTCTGAAGCGTTGAGGATATTAGACAGGAATACGGCAGAGCTGATGGTTGACAGGATGAAGGATGAGATTGATGAACTGAAGGTGCAGGCAGAAGAAAATAGGGCACAGTTAGAAGAAAAAGACTCACAGTTAGAAGAAAATAGGGCACGTTTAGAAGAAAAGGATGCAGAAATAGACAGATTAAAGAAGCTGTTAGAGGAACAGAATAAGTAGTTATATATAATTATTATGGATGCAGTTATCATGATGTGTGGTGGCTGCATCTTTTGATCATTTAGTGGGCTTTTTGGCGGAGAAAACAAGTATGTGGGGTGAAAAAGACATACGAAACAGATGAAATTTGGAGATTTGGTAGGTTTTAAGAAGACTGACATTGAGAAAGCTTGAAAATGAAATGAAAAATATTCTGTTTGAGAACAGTAGCAGTCTTATAAGTAAAATTGATAAGTAATTATGACATCGCATAAAAAAGCAGTTACCACATTAATTGTGATAACTGCTTTTTCTCGTTAAGAATATGAATTAAAGATCAAATCCAAAGTATCTTACAGCATTGTTGTATGAGATACCTTCAACAATCTTCTTCAATGCCTTCTCATCTGCTGGGTATTCACCATTCTCTACCCATCCACCGATAAGCTCGCACATGATTCTTCTGAAGTACTCATGTCTTGTGTATGAGAGGAAGCTTCTTGAATCTGTAAGCATTCCGATGAAGTTACCAAGAAGACTTAAGTTAGCAAGGCTTGTCATCTGGTTAGTCATACCAACCTTATGATCGTTGAACCACCAAGCTGAACCCTGCTGAATCTTGCCAACAGCCTTAGAATCCTGGAAGCATCCGATAACTGTTCCGATAGCAGCGTTAACTGAAGGGTTAAGTGAGTAAATGATTGTCTTAGGAAGCTCATCTGTAGCATTAAGTGCGTTAAGGAACTGAGCCATCTCAGCAGAGCAGTCATATGTGTTGATGCAGTCAAATCCAGTATCTGGACCTAACTGGTCATAACGGAATCTGTTATTATCACGGATTGTACCATAATGTAACTGCATTACCCAGTTACGCTTGTTGTATTCTTTACCTACAGATACCATGAATGCTGTCTTGAACTTGTTCATCTCTTCTGTAGTGATAGCAGAACCAGAAAATCTCTTAGCAAAGATTGCTTCGATTTCTTCTTCTGTGTATGGCTTGTACATTACATACTCAAGAGCGTGATCAGATACTGAGCATCCCATAGAAGCAAAGAAATCCATACGGTTTCTAAGAGCATCTATTAATGAAGCGAATGAATTAACTTTAATTCCGCTTACATTAGATAATGTCTCAAGGTAATCAAGATATTCAGGCTTTTCGATGTTCATAGCCTTGTCAGGTCTCCATGCAGGAAGTACCTGTACGTCAAATGTCTTATCATCCTTAAGAACCTGATGCCACTCAAGTGAGTCAACAGGATCATCTGTTGTACAAACTAATGTAACATTTGACTGCTTGATAAGGTTACGAACTGACATAGAATCTTCCTGTAGCTTTGCATTACAGAGATTCCATACTTCCTCAGCTGTATCGCCGTTGAGAATACCGTTGTATCCGAAGTATCTCTGAAGTTCAAGGTGGCTCCAGTGATAAAGTGGGTTACCGATAGCCATCTCAAGAGTCTCAGCCCATTTCTGGAACTTCTCGCGGTCAGAAGCATCACCTGTGATGTACTTCTCATCAACACCGTTAGTTCTCATCTGACGCCACTTGTAATGATCGCCACCAAGCCATACCTGTGTGATGTTCTCGAACTTTCTGTCTTCAGCGATTTCCTTAGGGTTGATATGGCAGTGATAGTCAAGTATTGGCATCTTAGCTGCATAATCGTGGAATAAATGCTGAGCTGTTGGAGTTGAAAGTAAAAAGTCTTTGTCCATGAACTGTTTCATGATTCATAATCCTCCTGTGAATTAAAATATTGTTGTGTTGCGTTTTATTATATCAGCGGCGATGATACTGTGATTGTCAGCATCTTCACCGGATAAAACCTTCATTAGCACGCTTACCGCGCATGAGGATAGTTCCTCAACCTTACTGTCAATAGAGGTAAGCTCAGGTTCTGTACATAATGAAAGAACAGAGTTATTGTATCCAATAACCTCTAAATCCTCAGGAATTCTGATTCCGTGAGTATGTGCAAACTTGACAGCACCGGCAGCGATAGAGTCATCAGATGTCATAACGGCATCAAACTTCATACCTTTATCATATAGATATGTAAGATAATCCCTGGCATGAGAAATGTTCTTACCACACAGATGATGGAATTCATCCGGGAGAGTAATACCAGCTTCATTAATTGCTTTAAGATAGCCGTGGTACTTATTCATGCCACTGTATGAAGTACTCGTATATAAGTAAACTATATTACGATGTGAATTATTTATCAAGAGTTTTGTCGCATTGTATACAGCTTCTTCATCATTGCACATTACTGAATAAATGTTGGCAGCATCCAGATAGCCGTTGACCAACACTATGGGGACATCTTTAGCTGCATTAATAATGTAGTCGTTATTATGCTCACTGGTATTTTCTACAAACTGTGAACCTGCAAGAATAATTCCGTCAACTCTTTTACTCAAAAGAAGCTCGAGATAATTCTTCTTATTATTATAATCTTTACCAGTGCAGCAAAGAATAGAGTCGTAGTTGTATTTGCGAAGCTCCTGTTCAAGATAGTAAACAGCGTTGGCAAGGTATATATCAGATGAATCTATGCACATAATGCCAATTGTCTTCATAGTATTAAGACCTAATCCTCTTGCAAATACATTAGGAGTGTAGTCTAATTCTTTCATTGCATTAATAACTTTGTCTCTTGTCTTTTCAGAAACTCTGGTGTTGCCGTTAAGAACCCTTGAAACTGTTGCTATGGATACACCAGCTTTTTTAGAAACATCATATATATTAATATTCATGTGCGACCTCATCTCTTGACGAATGTAAATGTATCGCTTAACAAAAATTGATAAAAAATGAATAAATGTAAGCGCTTACATATTGATAAATGAATTATACAATGGTATTATTATAAAAACAAGTGTAATGTAAGAATTTTTTAAAAAGCAGAAAAATGTATTGACTTAGAGCATTTTTAAGTATATTTTATTTATGAAAGCGCTTACATGCACTTATTTACATACCATTTACTGGTTAATAATTAGGGACCGTTATCGTAAAACGGATTATTCCCAATGAAAAAAGGAGATTTAAGATGCAGAGATTAAACAAGAGTATTACACATGCAGTTGACAGACCTGTTAAGGTTATGCAGTTCGGTGAGGGTAACTTCCTTAGAGCATTCGTTGATTATATCTTCGATGTAACTAATGAGAAGACAGATTTCAACGGTGGTGTTGTTATCGTTAAGCCTATCGAGTTCGGTACACTTGAGAGATTCCATGACCAGGAATGCCAGTACACACTTCAGTTAAGAGGTTTTGTTGATGGAGAGCCTAAGGAAATCACACGTCAGATTACATCAGTAGTAGATGCAGTTGCAGCTATTGAGGATTATGACAAGTACATTGAGTATGGTACAAGCGAGACTCTTAGATTCATCGTTTCTAATACAACAGAGGCTGGTATCGTATTTGACGAGACAGATAACGATCCTAATGCACGTCCTCCTAAGACATACCCAGGAAAGCTTACACAGCTCCTTTACAAGAGATATCAGAAGTTCAACGGAGCAGCAGATAAGGGACTTATCTTACTTCCATGTGAGCTTATCGCTGATAATGGTATTGAATTAAAGAAGTGCATCATGAAGTTCATCGAGCTTTGGGGACTTGAAGATGGATTCAAGGATTGGGTTAACAATTACTGCTCATTCTGCCCAACACTCGTAGATAGAATTGTTCCAGGATATCCAAGAGAAGACGCAGCTAAGCTTTGCGAGGAATGGGGATATGAGGATCAGCTTATCGACAGAGCTGAAGTATTCGGTCTCTGGGTTGTAGAGAGTGATTCTAATCTTCCACTTGAGCAGCTTGAGAAGGAACTTCCATTCAAGGAAGCTGGACTTAATGTAGTATTTACTAAGGATCATCATCCATACAAGGAAAGAAAGGTAAGAATCCTTAACGGATCTCATACATCATTTGTATTAGCTTCATTCCTTGCTGGTAATGACAATGTAGAGAATTCTATGAAGGATCCTGTAATCAGAAAGTACATGGAAGAGACACTTTACAATGAAGTTATTCCTACACTTTCACTTTCTAAGGAAGATTGCGAAGAGTTTGCTAAGGCTGTTATTGACAGATTCCTTAACCCATTCGTAGATCATAGATTATTAAGCATTTCACTTAACTCAGTATCTAAGTGGGAAGCTAGATGTTTACCTTCATTCTTAGGATATGTTAACAAGTTTAACAAGCTTCCTAAGTACCTTACATTCTCTATCGCTGCACTTATGAGCTTCTATACATCACAGACAGAAGCTGAATTTAACGGCGGTATTGTATTAAAGGGTAACAGAAACGGTGAAGAGTACAACATCACAGATGACAAGGCTGTTCTTGATTTCTTCAGAGATAATTCAGGAAAGTCTGCTAAGGAATTCACACATGCTTACTTAAGCAATACTAAGTTCTTTGGTGGCGAGGATCTTTCTAAGGTTCTTAACCTTGAAGAAGTTATTACTGAGTACATCACAGATATCAGAGAAAGAGGTATGAGAGCAGTAGTTAATGATTTAGCTGACTAATTAATAGCTCTTTGAATGATTATAGAGCGGATGTTTTTATATTCATCCGCTCTTATTTAATATAATAATCAAATTGAATTGGAGGATATATGCAGGATTTTATCAAGATTAATAAAGATGATAATGTTGCTGTAGCATTAAAGCCTATTGCTAAAGGCACAACTCTTAATGTTGCAGGAATTGATGTGACAACTGTAGAAGATATTCCACAGGGACACAAGTTTGTAATTAAGGCTATCAAGAATGGTGATCCGGTTATCAAATATGGTTTCAGAATCGGATTTGCACAGGCTGATATTCCAGTTGGAGCATGGGTTCATACTCATAACTTAAAGACTGGTCTCGGTGAATTACTTGAATATACATATGAACCAGAGGGACATAAGGATGTTGAGCCTTCAGAGCCAGCTTATTTCGATGGATATATGAGAGAGAACGGAAAGGTTGGTGTCCGTAACGAAGTATGGATTGTTCCTACAGTTGGATGTGTTAACTCAATTGCAAGAGCAATTGAAACAACAGCAAGAGCTAACAAGCCAGAAGGAGTAGATGAAGTAGTTGCATTTACTCATCCATATGGATGTTCACAGACAACAGAGGATCAGGAGAATACAAGAAAGATTCTTGCTGATTTAATTAATCATCCTAATGCAGGTGCAGTACTTGTTCTTGGTCTTGGATGTGAGAACAGCCGTATAGAAGTTCTTAAGGACTATATTGGAGAGGTTAATCCTGACAGAGTTAAGTTCCTTCAGGTTCAGGATGTTGAGAATGAGCAGGAAGAAGCTGAGAAGCTTATGAATGAGCTTATGGCTTATGCTGCAACATTTAAGCGTGAAAAGGTTAATGCCAAGGAACTTATCATTGGTATGAAGTGTGGCGGTTCTGATGGATTATCAGGTATTACAGCTAACCCAACAGTTGGTCTTTTCTCAGATATGCTTGTATCTAAGGGTGGTACAACTATCCTCACAGAAGTTCCTGAGATGTTTGGTGCAGAGACAATTCTTATGAACAGATGTGCTAACAAGGAACTCTTCGAGAAGACAGTTCACCTTATTAATGACTTTAAGGAATACTTCATTAAGAATGGCCAGGAGATTTACGAGAATCCTTCTCCAGGAAACAAGGATGGCGGTATTACAACTCTTGAAGACAAGTCTTTAGGATGTACACAGAAGTCAGGAAGCTCATTAGTAAAGGGTGTTCTTGCATATGCAGAGCCAGTTAATACTAAGGGACTTAATCTTCTCAGCGCACCTGGTAATGACCTTGTTGCTGCTACAGCTTGTGCAGCTTCAGGTGCACAGATGGTTCTTTTCACAACTGGACGTGGAACACCATTTGCATCACCGGTTCCTACAGTTAAGATTGCAACTAACTCAAGACTTGCAGGAAATAAGGGTAACTGGATTGACTTTAATGCAGGAAGAATTGTTACAGATGATCTTCCACTTGAAGATGCAGCTAAGGAGCTCTTCCAGCTCGTATTAGATGTTGCTTCTGGTAAGAAGGTTAAGGCCGAGATAGCAGGATTCCATGATCTTGCAATCTTTAAGCAGGGTGTAACATTATAATTAATACAATAATATAAAAGATGGGGACTGTATGTGCAGTCCCCATTTTTTATATACAAGCCTGAAAATAGAATGTACCGTCTTTGGTAAAAAATGCATATATGCCGTTATATTTTTCTATTACTGAAATTATGCTGCGGACACCAATGCCATGGTCAGGTTCATCAGTAACAGGAATCTGGTTGTGGAATCGGGGTTCCTTAAAGTATGTATTGGCTATGTTGATGCATATTTTGTTATTTTTTTCAAACAACTTAATTGTTATAAGACGCTTATTGTCTTTTGAGACAGCGTTATCACACTGCTTTATACAGGAATTTATTGCATTTTCTAAAGCATTTGCAAGGAGACTGCACAAATCAGTAATTCTGTAACTTGAAAAATCAGTGGCAGTTACTGATATCTGTGTGGAAATGTCTGCGTCATGGGCTTTATTTATATATGAAGATAATATTAGGTTAATTGCTTCGTTGCTGCAGTATCTTGTTATTCTTGTGTTATCCAGATTATTATTAATTTCATTTATATATTCAAGAGCTTGCTGCATATTGTTACCAGCAAGGCAGCTTTGTATGAAATTCATATGGTGTCTTAAGTCATGTCTGTATATCGCAGCCTGTTTCTGATAATCTGTAAGCTGAGATATTTCTTTTTCAGCCTGAGCTGCAGCTGCGGAAAGTATGATGTTTTCACGCTCTGCTGTATTTTTTTTGTTGGACATACTGAGTGTCACTATTGACAAGAAAAAATATAATACAACAATAAAACTGTCCATGAATTCAATTATTACGGCTTTGCCGGTATATAGAAGGTTAGTATATACGGTTAGAGCATATTCAAGTATATAATATGTAAGAGGGAGAAGGAAAAACATGGAAATAATGTTTTTTGATTCTTCTTTGAGCTTTATTATGTAAGGCGAAATGTATTTAATTACCACAATCAGAAGCGGAATAGTGATTACAATTGTTACAACATCTGAAATTACAGGGATTTCAGGGAATATATATTTTGCCAGGGTTCCAAACCATTTTCTGGGTGTACACATCAGATAAGCGGACATAACGGCAATAAATGATATGTATATATTCTGGTGACATATATATCTGATAATAAGAATTAAAGGAATATGTATCAGTACAGGATAACATTTAAAAAGGACATTTTCGCCTAAAAGTACGTAGAATAGTGCCTGAAACAGAACAAATAATACAGTAGTAAGTATAAAAAGGCGCTTATTGTCCTCCCATTGTATTCCGGCAAAATAGAAAGATACAATAATTCCGAATATTAAAACAAAACCATAATTAATAAGGTTTAGTACTGAGACTATGTCTGTCATTAAATTCTCCTCCGAATGTATATTATAGATTATTCTTCCATCTGGAAATCCAGATATTGTTTCTTTATGTCCGAAACGCGTCTTTGTGCAACCGGAATAGTTTTGCTGTTAGTTAATTCAATTCTGACTGCATCTATTGTCTTGATGTAATTCATATTAACAATGAAAGAACGGTGTGGCAGTGCAAATTCTTTATGTGTCATAAGTGTATCACATATAGATGAGAATACGTCTGTCGACATTACCTGCTCGTTGTTTGAAAGGTATAATATTACTTTCCGGTTAAGAGCTTCAGCGTACATAATATCTGATAAGTATATTTTATGTATACCTGAATTATTCTTTATAATATATGTATCATTGCGTTCTTTATGAAATGTATCAAGGATATCATCCAGCGTATCATATAAAGCTTCTTTAATTATAGGTTTAAGAAGATAATTAAATGCTTTGACTGTGTAGCTTTCTACAGCAAATTCAGGTGATGATGTCAGGAAGATTACAGGTGAAAATCTGTCAAAGGCACGGATTTCTCTTGCCAGATTAATGCCGTCCATTACTGGCATAATTATATCGAGAAAATATATGTCATATTTCTCAAATTCAGCAGTTGATGCCAGTTCAACACTGCTTGTGAAACATTTTATAAAAAATTTCTGACCTTTATCACAGGCGTATATTTCTAACAGTTCTCTAATTCTGTTTAATTCAGCTTCATTATCGTCACATATAGCAATTTTCATAGTATTTTCCTCATTATAGCTTAGTATGTAAATTATCTCTTGATTAATTATATATTGCATGAGACTAAATTTCTATATATAAATCTAATCGTTCATGTCAAAAAAATTGTAATTCACGCATTTAGCCTCACAAATGTCTTTTAATCAGGTATTATAACTACAATATATAGCAGACGGAAAACTAAATATCAGTATATGTGGTTGTAACATAAAGGAGGCGTTTGGATGAAGAGGTTTTTGAGTATACTTTTATGTTCTGCAATTCTTGCTGCAGCAATACCGGGCATGTATTATGCAGAAGGGAATCAGTCTTCATATGATGAGCTGTCCCAGTTAAAGGAGATTGATTATCAGCTTAATGGTGGTCATTATGTCAGTGGCTATAATGCACCAGACAAATATCCGGCAGAGCAATTACCGGATAAGAATGATATTGTCAATCAGGGGTATGAGTTTGGAGGATGGTATGATAATAAAGAACTGACAGGTAGTCCTGTAACGGAGATTTCAGAAGAGAATTATACAGGAGTTGTAGTTCTTTATGCAAAATGGATTGAACGTTATTATTACATTGACATACCTGAAAGCGTAGATGCTGATAAGACGAATCTTACAGTATCGGGACATGCAGGCGGACTGTATGAGAAAGATAAAGTAAGTGTATCTGTTTATTCTAAGAATGAATGGAATCTTCTGAATGGAGATGTAAAGCTGGGATATGAATTATATAATGAAGAGAATAAACTGTCTCTTACTAATAATTCAGTAATAACAGAGCTTACAGCAACAGGCAGTGATAAGACAAGAAAATATATGACAAGATTACAGGAAATTCCTAAATATGCAGGAATATATACAGATAATCTTACTTTTGATATTTCATTTGAAACAACAAAATATAACATTAAGTATGAAACTAATGGCGGAACACTTTATACTGATGATGATGAACAGGGGCGTGCAGCAGAGCTTGATAATTCGGTATATGAGGCAGGAACAAAGCTTTCAGATCTTCCGGTTCCAGGCAAGGCAGGCTCGACATTTTTGGGATGGTGTTATGATGCGGACTGTACAGATTATGTTGCCAGTACAGACAGACTTTTAAGTGATGTTGTATTATATGCATCATGGGTTGACGGTCAGGAGCTTAAGACAGTCAGTATAGATACATACGCAAGAAGTTATGATGTTGATGCAAATGATTTTACAATTACGGTAACTGATAAGAGCGGAAGGTTAACTAAAGAAGAAGTAAAGAATAAAGTATCAGTTAAGAATGTAAGCGATTCTTCTGAGAATACTTCAATAGATATTACAGCCGGAAGTGTATTAGATGATGGAGCGTATACATTTATAATAAAATGCAATGGCACATGGCAGGAAGGCTGTGGCTACCGTCTTGAACTTTCAGATGACAGGCTGTATTTCACAGGCTATGACCAGACAATAAGAGAATATGATTTTACAGTTTATAAGCCGGATGTAACTAATGTGAATCTTAGGGATGACATTAAGTACATAAAGTCAGGAAGCTTAAGTAATCTCTATGTTAACGGAGAGAAGGCTGACAGAATATCTGTGACGGTAATGACTGTAGGACAGGATGGTACAATAAGTCAGGAAGCTGTTAAAACTACAGGAAGCTTTACATATTCGGACAGTACACTTAATGTAGGAGACAAGATTGCAGTATATGACGGAGATGTTGTGCCACAGTTAGATGGCAGTGTTATATCTGATGATGATGTTTCGTTCTTTGAGATTACATCAGCTAAGGGGAATGAATATTCCTACAGGGGTATGGCAGCAGAGGAGATACTCTTTGTTCCTGATGTTCTTCCTGTTAATGTAGCTGATGATAAGGATAATGATCCTGATAATGACAGCATAACAATTACAAAGAATAAAATGTCATATGGCAGTGACAGTCTTGGAGCAGGACTTGGACTTGATGAAGATACAACAGTTGATACAGGCGATTATCTTGCTCTGTATGCAACTGGAAATGATGATATACAGTATGCTGTTATAACAAATGTTTCAACTAATAATGCTGATTATGTAATCACATATAAGAATGTGACATGGGATGAAGTTCAGGCAGCCATGGATGTATATCAGACTGATAATGTGAGTGGTGAAAGTATATTACAGAATCAGGATATCAGTGGCATTGAACAGAGCGTTGAGCAGCAGGCTGTTGACAGTGGATTTGCACAGAGTGTTGTAGATGAGGTTGCACAGGCTGTTGTAAGAACGAATTCTTATCAGGAACTTCAGGAATATCTGTCTGATACTATGGATGCCAATATCAGCATTGTTCCGCAGGATATAACTTATCTTCCAGATAAGGCTCAGGGCAATGTTGAATTATATAGCAGCAAGAAACCGGAAGTAAAGCTTGACCATGTAAGAGCTAACCTTTCAACTGATTTAAAACATTTTGAGAATGTAAGTGGATTAAGACTTGCTCTTGATATTGGTGTAGAGATTTCATTCTCTAATATGAAGGTAATTGTATCAGCAACATTTGAGCAGGAAGTTAAGATTAATATTAATGTAAGTGGTAAGGCTATATGGAAAGTATGGGGCATATTCCCATATATTGATGACTACCGCGTTGCGGTTTCATTAGATCTGTATGATTACACTGGAATTAATTTTAATGTTAATGTAAGAACTGCTGAAGAAGATGATGATGACGAAAGTTCTTCTAAACTTGATGAAGTGATTAATGGAATAGCAGAAGAGCTTAAGAATATGATGGAAATCGGAACTACTTATATATCTGACAAGTCGGATTTATCTATAAGGCTTGAAGATATGAAGGATTCTGATGATGACAGCGAGATATCTGTTGCGAAGAGTCTTGCTGAAAGATATTCTGATATGCTTGATGATGAGGCTGACTGGGTTGAATTATACAGTAAGTCGTTAACAGAGTCACATGTAAGGGTTATTGGAATTATTGATATTGAGTTTAAGGTTGAATTCGTTGTTTCTGCTAATGTTAATATATCAATGGGTATGACTTACTGGTATAAGAATGCCAAGAGATATGTTTACAGCATTATGGTATTTGACAGAAAGGTTACAAGTGATTCTATTGATTTAAGCGAAGAACAGTATGAGTTCTCGGTATATGCAATAGGAACAATAGGAATACGGGCAGGAATAAGACTGAGCGTGGCTGTAGGCCTTATATCAACAAAACTTGCAAGTGTTGGATTTACAGCAGAGGTTGGTGGATATGCCCAGGTATGGGGATATCTGTACTATCAGTTGAAATATGCAGCTTCGCAGGGCAGAACAGCAAGCTCAATGGGAGCTATATACATGGAAATAGGCATGTATATGGAGGTTAATTTCCTGGCACAGGCACTTTCTGGAACGTTTAGTTATAATCCTACACTTTTTGAGAAGCAATGGCCGTTGTATAGTGTTGGTGTAGTTGAAAATGTGTGCGATTATGCATATGGTCAGGATTCTGTTAAAGATATCAAGATGAAGAGAGATGTTAAGACTGTAAGACTTCCTGATACATATTTTGAAATGCAGTATCTTGATATGAAAGAAGGTCTTGACAATAATAATGAGTATTTTACTAAGGTTTATGATGACAGTGACAGATATTTTTCTATAACAATGACTAATCCGGCGTTCTCATATGATCCTGAAACTAATATAGTTGAGGTTAATCCTGGTAGTGAACCTCAGCAGGATGGTGAGATGATAATAACATGGAAGAGTCAGAAGGGTTCTTTTAATACTAAGCCGATAACAAGAAAGATATCTCTGCACTGGGATAATTTAAGAGATGGATATTATATAGCATTCCAGACTAACGGCGGTTCAGTTGTAGATGCTATAATATCTAAGTACAATAAAGAAATTACAAAGCCTGGAGATCCTGTTAAACAGGGCTATACATTTGCAGGCTGGTATACAGATGAAGCACTTACAAAGAAATATACTATTCCGTCAGTAATGCCTAATGAGGACAGAATTGTATATGCGAAGTGGGAAGCAGCTGATATGACTTATAATGTTGTTGATTATGTGGAAGGAACAGATGGTGTGTATACAGCAGCTTCTTCAAAGCAGGAGACAGCTAAGACTGATACAGAGATATCACCAAAGCCTGACATAAGAAACGGATTTATGACTCCGGCAGCTTTATCACAGAGAGTAAGTGCTGATGGAAGCACAACAATTAATTATTATTATGCAAGAAATAAATATAATATTAAGTTTGTTTCAGAAGGCAGTGTTGTTTCAGAAGGAAGATACACATATGGAACTCTTATGCCGACACCGGTTGCATATAGGGCAGGATATGTATTTGAAGGCTGGGAACCAGCTGTCACACAGACAGTTCCTGCAAATGATACAACTTATACAGCGGTATGGAAAGAAGCAGATGACGTTGTATACACAACAAAATATTATCTTGAAAATGAATCAGGAGAATATGAACTTGATAAGACCAGAATTAATAAAGGAACAACAGGACAGAATGTAACTGCAGATAAGGAACAGTATGACAACAGGCTTTATCATCTTACAGATGATCTGCCATCTGGTACTGTTGCGGCAGATGGAAGTCTTATATTCCGGGTGCATTATGATAGAAATACATACAGCATATCATTTAATTCTATGGGAGGAACTGTAAGTACTGAAAAGAAAACAGCCAGATGGGGAAGCAATGTTATTGCACCAGTTCCTGTAAGAGCAGGATATGCATTTGCAGGCTGGTATGTTGACAGAGCGTGTACAGAAGCATTTGACGGTACAATGCCGGCATATGATATTACTTTATATGCAAAGTGGGATGCAGATAAGGTTAATTATACTGTTGAACATCTTGTTGAAAAGCTTGATGGTTCATATGAATTGTATGACAGACAGGCATTTACATCTGATACTGACAGTCAGGTAACGCCAGAAGTTAAGCATATGGAAGGATTCAGTTCACCAGAGACAGAAACTGCCATTGTAAAAGGAGATGGTTCGACTGTTATAAGATATTTCTACAAGAGAAATGTACACAGATTTGTTCTCAAGCTGAATAATGGACAGCCGGATGTTGAATACGATTATAAATATGGCACTAAGATTAATATTATTAATCCGGAAAGAACTGGTTATACATTTACAGGATGGAATGAAGATGTTGCAGGTACAATGCCAGACAGAGATGTCACTTATACTGCAAGCTGGAAGATAAACCAGTACACAATCAGTTTTAATACAGATGGTGGTAGTGAAATTGCTTCTATAACACAGAATTATAATACTGAGGTTAGTTTTAATGAGATTCCGGTAAAGAAGGGATATACATTCACAGGCTGGGATAAAGCTGTTCCAGATGTAATGCCTGCTGGCAATATTGTTATAACAGCACAGTGGAAGAAAGATGTATATACTATAAGTTATAATCTTGATGGAGGAAAGGCTGACAATCCTGAAACATATGAGGTTGATACTAGCGTTATAACTCTTAAGAGACCACAGCGTACAGGTTATACATTTATAGGCTGGAGCGGAACTGGTATAGATGGAACGGCTATGGATCCAGTAATTACAACAGGTTCTACAGGTAACAGAAGCTACACGGCAAACTGGAAGGAAAACAGTTATGTTATCCGGTTTATTCCATATGGTGATGGAACAACTGGTTCTATGCAGGATATGCAGCTTATGTATACAGATAAAGCAGCATTAAGTGCTAATCAGTTTAAGAGAACAGGTTATACATTTGCAGGCTGGACAAAAAAGGCAGGAGCAGACAAGTTATATGATGATAATGAAATTATCAGTGGACTTGGAACAGCAGATAATGAAATAATTACCTTGTATCCAGCTTGGACTGCTAATGAGTATACAGTACATTTTGATACAAAGGATGGAGATGCAATAAACGACCTTGTATTTACATATGACAAGAAATACGAACTTCCAAAGACTTCAAGATATGGATATACATTCCTTGGCTGGTGTGTAGAAGATGGCGGCACGGTTACATATAAACCGGGAGCTTCTGCTGATAATCTTGCGGGTGAAGGAACGGTTACATTATATGCAAGCTGGAGTCTTAATAAGACATTTACTTACAGCCACCCATATTCATATCGTGTAACTGATGATTCAAAGGAAGAACCAGTCAAGCTGCATTTCTTCATAGATGGAGCATCAGGAACTTCAACAAGTGGTTATACAAGAACTAATTCCATCTATATGGAAGGTATATCTCTGAATGAGATAAAGAAGCATTGCAATACGATGACTGTAACAATCAGTTATTATATTAAAATGGTAGATGACGGATATGCAGAGGTAGACACTACATATAGAAAAGATTCTAACAAGTCATGGAATGGATGGCATGGAGAGAAGCTTGATCTTAAGAAGAAAAATAAACAGACGATCACGCACACATACAGCATAGGATGCAAAGATATAGATGCTATATGCTACAGATTTGATGCAAGTGGTTCATTTTCTGATAAATATGATTTGAGCAATATTAAGGTCAGTGTAAGGTTTGATTAATTAGTAATTCGTACAGACTGGTTTTATGACCAGTCTGTACGGAATGTCAGGAGGGATTGGAATGAAGATTTCAAAAAACAAAATTATGATAATAGCAATAATAGTACTGTGCGTAGCAGTTGCTGTTCTGGCTGCAGTGCTTGTTATCAGAAAAGATAAGAATAAAGATAATGATGATAAATTTACACCAACGATTGATTCTGATTCTGGTGAAATTGGTACAGGAAGTAATTACAGTGGCGGACAGCAGGGAATAAGGATACCAGGATATCCATCTATAACTGTAGATGCAGGAAAAGATAATGTTACAATGAATCTGTTTAACCCTGAAGGAAATCCATGCTACTTTACATTTGAAATTGTTTTATCTGATACGGGCGAAACCATATACAAGTCAGATATGGTTGAACCTGGAAAAGCTATAACTAATGTAAAACTGCAGCATCCGCTTGCAGCAGGAGAACATAATGCTGTTATTAAGATTAGCACATCATCGCTTACAGATGGAAAGACAATGAATGGTGCTAATGTTGAGACAGTTTTAGTTGCAAAATAAATAAACAGTCATTAATGGATGAAAGAATGGAGGCTATTATGAGAAAATTGACAGCTATGGCATTGAGTATGATGTTTATATTGGGAAGTGTTATTCCTGTAGGAGCTGAAGAGACACAGATAAGACAGACAACAATATCTGTATCAATTGATCCGGTCTATACAGTGACTATTCCGGCAAATACAACAATTGAAAGAGGAGAACAGTCTGTTAAGCTTGGAAGTGTTTCTCTTGATAATGCAAGATTAGAGCCAGACAAGACTGTAAATGTATCTGTAAGTGCAAGTGGAAAACTTAAGAACAGTAAAAATGAGAGTAAAACAATTGCGTATAAGATTATGGATGGTAACAAAGAATTCAGTATAGCTACATATGCAGAGAGTGGAAACAGTACTAATCTGACACTTTCAATAGATAAGTCTGAATGGGATAAAGCATATGCGGGTTCATATTCAGATACACTTGTGTTTACAATCTCTTACAGATAGTGAAGCAGAAGATTTATATATTATTAAATGAAAAAGAGTTGTCCGGTTTCCCGGGCAACTCTTTATTTGGTCTGAATCCAAATATGAATTAAATTAATTATCTCTGAACTCTTGCGCCAGCACCACCAACGATACCTTCAACTTCCTTAAGAGAAGCCATTGTTGTATCACCAGGAG